>Ga0325411_1003106_pt1 | contig 18687 bp, 14 predicted proteins | sample PopdelMetagenome_13_FD_206181 | JGI IMG/M metagenome (GOLD analysis project Ga0325411, IMG submission 206181) | Populus deltoides microbial communities from Bellville, Georgia, United States - Xylem-PdIQD-R4 | ecosystem: Host-associated > Plants > Phyllosphere > Stem > Wood/Secondary xylem...
AACGATATTTTTAAAAATAACATCATATTTTCTTAACCAAGTCCATATTTTTTTTATAATAAAAGACAATGACAATAGAAATAGAGGTTTTCTTTAGAAATTCAAATTGTTTAAAATTAATAAGTAGTAAAATATATTTCTTCAGTCTAAACTTTATTTTTTTTTTATCAATACATCTCTAGCTCAGATTGTTTTAGTGAAAAAGTGCTTTTTTAACTGCAAAGATTATTTTTGTAAACAAATTAAAACCCATCATGATATTAAAATTAAATTTTAAGAGTATTTTCTTAAATATTAAATATCAATTAGTTTGTTTTTATAGTAGGTACATATAAGAATTAAAAAAAGTAGTAATATCATCATAAAAATGTACAATATCATTTTAAAACCATTGAAAATTGAATAGTGATTAAAATATATTGCTAAGTTTTTTTATATATAGAGTACATTCAAATCTAAATAAAAAAAAAGTATTAGGAACTATAGTTAATAAACCAATCATGCTTTCCATGCCATGAAATATCTTCTGAACCCAATACATTCTAATAATTCGAATATCTTCTAAAATTGAATAGTGATTAAAATAATTCGAATATCTTCTGAACCCAATACATTCTATTTCTTTCCTAATCCAGCAACAAATTATCTATGAATTTATGAATCAATTTATTGTCATTTTTTATTAAGTTGTGGAAAATTCAGGTTTTTTTTTAAAAAAATAAACCTTTATCCTATTTTCTATGAGATTATTTTAAAAAATTATCTGAATTTTCTATTTTCATTTTTTTAAAAAATATCCGAGATAGTTTCAAAAATCTGATAATCAATTTTTTTAATTGAGCCCAAACCTTAGCCCAAATGAAGGCCCAGTAATCAGAGCATCTCTAAGCAATACTATAGATGGGGTGGTCAGTGGTGGCATTCAAAAACAGTTTAAACAAAATTGCAGACATGGAAACTCTAACTTGTTTTTTTGGTAAAAAAAGTTATCATTTTATTTTATTTATCTCCTTAATTATACAGGCCGGTTTGTATAATCGATTAATTCTGTTATTTTTGTCATGTTAGGGAATGTTATTTACTAATAAAATTGTGTTTTTCGTTTTGTGATTTTCAGCACTCATTTGTTTTCAATCATGAATGAAAAATCTATTTTAAATCTCTGAAATAAGTTATCACCTTCTGATCTCAAAAGTTATACTTATGGTTTTTTTTCTGGCAAAGAGGAGGGCTTGTTGCGGTGTTAATTGTTTTTGAAGAGGATATTGGATTCTCAAATTGCATCTGATAAGTCAGAAACAGGATGTGGCTAATTTCTTTTCTTTTCCTCTTGTTTTCCCTTTGCTTGTCAAATTGATTAAGTGCAATGAGTTATCTATTGTTTTCTTTTCTGCTGATCAGGTTTTGGTTTCTTTAATTAATTTAGAAAACTATTTATCTCTACCATCGTTTTGTATATTTAATTAATTCTGCTGTTTTATTTTCCATGTTAGGTAATGTTAGTGTTTTTAATTTTGTGATTTTCAGCATTTTTTGTTTTCAATCATGAAAACCCTAATTTAAATCTCTGAAAGAAGTTACCATATATATATATATATATTTATTTATTTTTGGCAAAGAGGAGGACTATGTTAATTATTTCTGAAGAGGATGGATTCCCAAATTGCATCTGATAAGTCAGAAACGGTAAGAGTAGTCACGGGGCTAATTTCTTCTTCGTTTTTGTTTTCCCTTTGCAGAGGGGGACTGATGGCTACCTCTTTAGATGGAAAAGCAGGTGAGAGCAAGAACTGCAGCTGTGCTAGTTTTCTTTGTTCAAGTTTACCAGATGATGTGCTGGTTGACATCCTCTGTCGGGTTACTGATCACAAGCATCTCATTAAACTTAAAAGCATAGTTATTAAATCTGGATCGGAACAGCAGGTTGATCCGGGACTTCCACTGACTTGGTGGTTAGATTGATTCGGGTTTCATAAGTAATCGGCTGGTGAAACAACCCGGTAAAACCCGATCGACTCGATAGGTCAACCCATAACCCGGGCGAAACCCGGTTTTTTTCTTCAAATGTGATTTCTGTCCTTCGGCTTCCCTTTTTATTTCTTCATCTTCTCTACAATGAGCTGCTGTTAGCAGTGGAGTGGAAGAGAGAGTGAGGAACGCTGCTGTCTTTGGCTGCTGCTAATAGCTGGTCGAAGGAGAGAGAGCTAGACAAGGCCATTTGTGAATCACTAGTCATTCTGGAATACATTGAAGAGACATGGAAGCAAACTCCTTCGTTACCTGAAGATCCTTACCAGAAAGCCAATACTTGTTTTTGGGCCAAATCTAGTGATGACAAGGTAATTATGCGGGTGCTATGCCGCTTCCAAAACAATCAGTGTTTTTTATACAGACCAATTCCTCACTAGTTTTTAACTTTTTATTCAGCTTACTTGTAGTTGCAGGTCTTCCAATCAATTAGGTGGGGTGTGCTCTTGAAGGAGGGGAAAAAGCAAGAAGAAGGGGGCGGCCACTTGTTTTCACTTTTGGTAGAGATAGGGAAATTTTTAGGGTTTTATGTGTGTTTTTTTTTTTTTAAATTTTTGAAAATAATATAATATTTTTTAATATGAGAAAACAAATTTTAAAATATCTTTTTATAAATTTTATTATTTATAAAATGATATATTTACATAATTTTTTTATATTAAATATTAAAATTTTAAATATTTTTTTAATTTTCTCATGTTGAACCAGGTTTTATTATTTATAAAATGCTATATTTATATAATTTTTTAAATTTTTTTATATTAAATATTAAAATTTTAAATATTTTTTAATTTTTTCATGTTGACCCTGATTAACCTATAAAACTTAAAATCTGGTTTTTTAACCGGGTTAATTTTTGAATCGGGTTTAATAACTATGCTTAAAAGTGTTTGCAAATGTTGGAACAATCTTATAACTGATGCTTTTGTTCCAAAAATCTCAGCTTCCTCACCTCTCCATGGCTTTATTTACCCTGCGTTCCAAAAACATACATTGATTATATCCCCTGCGCCATGACTCCAGCAGTTGCACCGGAACCACATGAATTTGTCAAGTCCTATTCTTCGCTGTTGCCTTTTGAACCTGCCCGGGGTGATTTCCTTGATTGTTGCAATGGTTTGCTTTTGTTTGTTGAGGGTTCTATTCCGCAGTACTATGTGTGCAATCCTGTGACAAAACAGTGTGTGGTGATTCCTAGAGATTTTACACTCGAAAACATATGTTCTGCATCCCTGGCATTTGATCCTTTCAAATCACCTCACTACAGAGTTGTTTGCTTTGATTATTCAGAGCCCAAGCCCCCCCAAAGATTGCGCGTGTTCTCATCAGAGACTGGCAGTTGGACTATCCAAGAAACCGCTTTTGGATATGGATCTAAGAAGTCTAGATTGGCCAAGCATTGTATTTCCTTGGATGGAGTGTTGTACCGTCAATCTGCCTCAAAACAGATTTACTCAAAACGACTTTTATGTTTTGATCTTAACAGAGGAAATTCTAGTGCCATTGAGCTTCCAGAGAAGGAGAGACTTGCTCCCAATGACTATGGATGCATTGGGCTGTCGAGGCGCCATTTATGTTATTCCAATCTTGTTGGAACTGCATTACACTTTTGGTTGCTTGAGGATCGTTGCAAGAATGACAGATGGACTCTGATTCACAATATCAATGTTGATTATTTGGGAAAACATTTGCATCGGCTGGATAGGATTACTATTTCCAGATTTGGTAAAATTTCAGCTTTGAGGCCCTTTGCTTTGCATCCAACTTCTGAAGTTATCTTCTTTGGGACTCGGGGTGCTATGCTCAGTTATCATCCCGAAGACAAAAGGGTGGAATTGATTTATAGAACAAAGAAAGACAGGCAAATAATTATGGGGCAGAACTCGGTCTTTCCATACACACCATGTCTGGTGAATTTGAAAGATTGTGGTCAATTGGATTGCAGTTGAGCCAGCCATGAGTAGCCAGCCCACTTCTTTTGTCTCACTAGATGATATTTTTTTGTATCCTCGTTTCTTTTAATACCATTTATGCTATTGATGGAACATTATTATCTACCGTGGTCTCCTACAATTCAAGCTGTAGAAGTTTTGGTTGTTCAGTTAATTTGTGTGTGTGTGGAGGGGTGGGTCAGGGTTTTACAAGATTGGTTCTTGGTCCAGTAGAATCGAATCAACAATTTTACGAGATTAAAAGGATTCTTGATCTCCTTCATTGGCAGTTGGATTGTAAGGGTTTCTGAATTTCAAGGCAACAACCAGTCCATTACAGCCACACAGCTTCATGCTTTTGAACTTGAATTCCAACTTCTTCTTCCCGGGGCAGAGAGAAGATACTTAATGGGTTTTGTCTTGCAACAATTTTAGAGTTCTCATTTCTCAAATTAAGAATCACCAAGGCAACAAGTTTTTCTTCTTTCCCCTCCTTTTTCCAAGATGGTTTTCCTTGTTTTACTTGCCATCTCCATATTTTGTCTCGGTTAACTTGAAATCAATGATCTTTTTGTTATGCTTTCCATGTTACTTCGTGTCTGATCTCTATTTGGAACATTTGTTAAGCTGCTTCGCTTTGCAGCCATGTTTTGACCTTTAGGCATTGATGGTGTTATTATTTTCTTGGTTCCGGGTATTACCAGACTTGAAGTTGTTGTTCTTGAAAGGAGGACAGACTGCGGTCCTAAGCGACAGATTGCTAAATCTGATGATGTTACACACAAATTACCATTGGTTTCGTGGCTGCATTCTGTATCGTTCCATTGTTCTCAATCAACAATTGGAAGTTCACCATCAAAAGGTATTTGATCCTTCCAAATCACCTCACTAGAGTTCAAAACACATGCTAAAGACTTAAACCTATGAAAATGTCACTGTACACTCATAGGCATTCATTATTCACCAAACAATGGATACCTTCCGCAGAGCCAGGTTTAAATTCTGTCAACAGGGCAAGGTCTGTGCTTCGTCAAGAGATCCGTACATCTTCATCAAATTTCTAATGCCTGACCAATGGATGACCTCTTTTGAGTCGCATCTACTTCCACTAGACAAGGTTTATTGCTCCATGCTAACATATATATAATATAATCCTTTTATCCACTCTTGACAACGAGTAATGGGGCAATTGTGGCACCTTTTACAGCAAGAAAGCAATCAGTTCTCTACCTTTTCGAGTGGAGGTATCTTCACATCATCTGAAGCATTGAGTTATCGCACCTGGTTTGTTCTTTGACTTCATCTTTACAGTACACGTGTTGTATTAATAAAAACTGATTTTTTAACTTTTTAGAGGTGTATATGATATTCACTTCATTGTTAAATATGATTCCTCTACAGTTCAGATGCAATAACTGCAATGTTATCTAGAATATTTCAGGATAGAGTATATGTTCTCTCTCACTTCAATTCCTTGGTGAAAGCTACCACTACGCACCCTAGTACACAGAATGTCAACGTGGCTTGTGCGGCACTTTCATAGTGTATGTCTATAATGTTTAGAAAATGGATGCTATACCTTTATATCATCACTTCAATTTGAAATACTAGAAGATTATTTTAGCTGGGCAATTTTGTATGTTTCGATTATAATTTCGACGAGCTATTTAATTAGTTTTGTGGAACAGTATGGCTATTTCATTTCCTTCTCTCCTTCTCTCTTCTTTCTTCTGTTAATCGTGTTATAAGAGATGTTTTCAGTATAATTATTGGCTATTGCAGTAGATCCTTTTCCCTTCTAGGATGCAAGTTTTCTAATTTTCCTTCATTTCCTAACTAGGATGCAATTCTATGGTGTGTTTTTTCAAGGTTGCGTAAATGTTTGTAGGCCTGTTAAAAATTTGAGATTTTAAGGGTATTGTTACCGTGATGTAGAGAAGATGTTTTGGACAGAGTTAGTACTCAGTAGGAAAGATCAGAGAAATGAATCTTCTCAATGAGACGATCTCCTTATGGGACAGGGAAGGTGAACCCCAGAGATCTCTAGAGAGAATAGTGTGTTATGATGGAAATGGATGAATGAATGTTATGTGTTTTCATCATATCCATTAAATGTTTAAACTGTTATCTACTGATATTTGTAACTGGCTTTGTAACAGGTTGTTTTGGATTGGATTGAGTAGCTTTGTTAAAAGGTGATTTCAAAAGCATCTGAAGAAATGTGGTCATTACCAGAAAAAGTATCTTGACATGCCCAGAAGCACTTCCCTCCCACGACAGAATTCTATGAAGAAAGAGAGGAAATGAGCATGAGCATGAGCATATGACATTACCTCAGTGCATAACAAAGACAACTGCTTCATCATTTGATGATCATTGGGTTACTCCGGGCGAAGCGAAGGATGCCACTGCAGAGCGATAGCAGGGAATTATATCTTTAAGTAGTATGTAAGTTTAGAGTTTTTTGTCATGCTTTATAACTTTTGTAGGGTCGAATTATGTTAGTATGGGAGAATGGTTTGACTATATTTTTAAAATTTTTTAATTTATTTTTAAAAAAATTAAAATTGATATTTTTTTAGTATTTTTTTATAATTTTGATATCTTGATATTTAAAAAATATATTTTAAAATAAAAAATATTTTAAAAGTATTTTTTATTATATTTCCTTACAAACATTTAATAAGATATAGTTTTAATTTGTGTTAAAAAGACAATTAAAAAATAAAACAAACTAAAAAACAAGTAAAAACTTTGTGACCAGCATTGAATTCGTATCAGACACTTTCTGGTCCAACTTTTTTTTCTATTTTTTTATTGTCTGTTTAGTTTTGGTTTATAATTTTATTTTGCATATTTTTTAGTTTTTTTATTTTTTTAAAAAAGAAGGTTGTTAGAAAAATAAAAAAAAATTATTGATTGACCAAGTCTTGAAAATAATATTATTTTTCTATTTGATTTTGTTTGTTTTTTACAGTTTAGTGCTATTTCAAGTTGAGAAATTGATTTCTATATACTTTAATAGGGTTTATCATGTGTTTTTACATGACGCTAATTTGAAAAATATTTATTTTTGTTTGAAAAACACTTGAATTTTCAACCATATTTTCAATTATTGAAACTTAGACAAGCAAATGATGTATTATTTATTTTATTTTTAATAAAATAAAATGCTAGACCTGTGCTTGTATGAGTCTTTTTTTTACGAGCTAACTCAACCATGATTATAAACTTAATTTTATTTGTGAATGCTTTTATTGTTATTTTTTTTATTACAAAACCAGCTTTATTTATGAATGCTCTTATTATTAATTTTTTTATTTAAAATTATTATAATTAAATTATTATAATTTTTCTAGGAAGGTATCCAATTAAATACCACTCAAGTTGATTTTATTATTTTTATATAAAAATATAGCCTTTTTTCACAACGCTAACAACCACTCTTCTAGTACAATTCTTACTATTTTTTTTAATTTTATTTTTTGTTTTTATTTCATGTCTTTTTTTTACAACATGGGATTTCAAAAAATTCATCATTTCAAATAATCTATAATTAATACCGGTATTATTCGATTTTGACAAGTGAATTGAGTCGGACAATTCAAATGTTAGCGATGAACCGGTTTTTTTAAATATTCCTAGTTCTCCCATTCATTTCTCTGCCGCCCGAATTCATAAAATAAATAAATAGATACAAATACAATAATCCTAGCCGTTCCATCACTACCTTCACGAAAATCTTAATCTCTCCGAGATAAAGAAAAAGACAGTGTGAGACAGAGGGCAACAAAATCAGATAGCAATTAACAAAACCCTAGATTACAATGGACCGCTCCTTCAAACACACCCGTGACGACCGTGATCGTGACCACCACAAACACCGATCAAGAGACGATAAGCATCGAGACTCCTCCGATTCTCACCACCACCGATCAGAGAGAGAATCTCACCAATGCGAGAATCACAAATCATCCAGGCGCGATGATACAAAGCGCGAAAGATCTCACGAACGAGAAGAGAGTGTGGATAGGCGAGAGAGATCTCACGATCACAAATCGTCTTCCTCATAGAGGCGTGAGGAGAGAGAGAGGAGAGAAAAGGGAGTAGAGAGAGAAAACACGAGAAGAGAGAAAGAGAGACTGTAGATGAAGATTATTTGGAGAGAAAGAAAAGAAAGGAGAGAGGAGGTAGTGAGGATAGGGCTGTTGTTGAGAAGGAGAAGAGGAGTAGAAGAAGATTTGGTGAAAAAAGAAGAGGATGATAGGACTGACAACAATGATAATGGTAATAGTTTTGAGAATGTGAAGAGAGTGGATTCGAGTGAGGCTGGAGTGAAGGAGGAAGTCAATGATGAGCCAATTGGTGGCGGCAGGGGCAGCACCACAGAAAACGGTGGTGTTTCGACTACAAATGTAAGTTTTCTCTCTGACTCTATTTTGTTTTTTACTTTGCTTTTTTCGATGTGTGTTTGCTATTTTGCGGCTTATTAAGTGTAGATGTTTAGTCTAGATAAATGGGCTAGCGTGATATATTAAGAATAGAGAGTAGGGTCATGCTCTTTACGTACTCGCATGTTTGGTTTAATTAGCTATTTTTATTGTCTGTTTGGATTACATGCGGGATAATGAAGGTGGGGAGCGGCGAGATGGGATTAGTGGTTCGTCACAGTATTTGATATAGCTCTGTTAAGTTTATGCCTGAAGCAGAAAATTGGGTTATGCAATTTCCTGTGTGGTCTGTGTGTGATTTGGAGGTGGACTGGGAGTGGGGTTATCTCCGGTACCATGCTTGCTTTTGCTGGCTTGTTATAGTTGAATATGGCGTGCATGATGGCGGTTACTGATTTTTGTACAGGTTTTGCTTTTGCTGTGTTTCTTATTATGTGTATGTTTTTCACAGCTATAAGCTATTTTATTTCTTGTTACGTCTCATGTATGATTGACTGGGACTGTTATTGTGTGTTTCTATGTATGTAATATGAGAATGGAGGTGTTGTAATGGATAATTTGTGGTTTTTTAATTGTAAGATGATTAGTATCTGTGCTTTGTTAGAAATAGAAAATTTAGCGATTATTTGGCTCATGTTGATGTTTATATGTTTCAAGTTACATGGTTCTGTAGGAAAAGTAGAGGTCAATTTTAGTGCTAATTAAATGATGGAAGACATAGAGTGTTCATGGCATATGTGGTTTGGCAAGTAGTGTTCTTAATTTTCTTATATAGAGGTTGTGTAAAGTGAAAGCTGGTAAGTGAAATTTTATTTCCTTTGGGTGCAATATTTGCTTTCAGGGAAATGCTGTTTCATCACTTTTACATTGCTAGTCATGTTGTTCTTGATGTTGTAGGCATTTTGCTCATGTAACTGTCTCTTGCATTGTAAAACCATCCCACATCGAAAACAAAAAAGAACTGCCAGGTCAGTCTTGTCTATAAATAGGGGTCCGCCACCACTCGTCTCATTAGGAGACAAAGCCACACAGCAGCGCACTATAGGTAAGTCTCTCTACTAGATACTTCATTTTCATTTAATTACTAGAAAAAATAAAATACCTGATTTTAATGCCTTGACACTTGAAGAAGAAGACAAATTAATTAGGACATAATGATAGTTTGTTTTTATATTTGTTTGTTGTGATCTGCTAGTCACATATTCATTCCAATAATAATATATATAACCATAATTTGTGTGTGAAATTATGATATGTTTTTTAAATTTTAATTAGAAATAAAAACTAATCAATTAGTAGAATATCTGTATAATTTGATCAATAAATACAATCCCTTGAGTTTGCCAAATAATATCATGTTTAGCTTGTTTTATTCTACATATTATCTTTTGTTTGCTTGTCTTGATAAGAAGATTAATTTTCTTGTATTAATTAGCAGAAAAGTCATTAGTAGTGATACTAATTAAGTGTCTTTATCTTTAAGATTCTTTCTCTATTTTTGTTGGTGTTTTTTGCAGTATCCTTCAAAATGAAAGGTACCAAATTTCATCAAGAATTTTACGAAATCAAACGCATTGGTTGGTATGTTTTTCACCTTTTTTTTTGTTAAATTTCATTGGGTTTATTTAATTAAATATTTCAGGAAAAGGGATATATGGAATAGTTTTTTTATGCAGACATAAATTGAATGGATAAATGCATGCTGTGAAGATCGTAAAATTTAATAAAGATCATGATCAAGATAAAGTGTTGAGAGAAGTGAAAGCGTTGGCCAAATATAACCACAATAATGTGGTAGGGTATTTCACTGCATGGATTGAATTGAGAGTGGTGTGGTCTTCTGATGAAAATGAAGGTTATGATGAAGAAGTAGGCTGTGAAGGTGCTACTTTTAAGGATCCGAATGCTATGCTTTTCAATTTTCATATAGATGAAGCATTGTCATCAGTGAACAAATTTTTAATAATTAAACTGTTAAGTTTTGTTTTAAAATAGAAGTTCTTTATTCTAATAAGCTTACTCTTCCATAGAGTAAGTTTATTAGAATAAAGAACTACTATTTTAAAACAAAACTTAACAGTTTAACAATTAAAAATTTACTTACCGATGACAATGTTCCATTTGTATGAAAAGCATAGCATCCGGATTCTTAGGAGGAGCACCATCACCACCTTCTTTTTCATCATAACCTTCATCTTTATTAGAAAATCGCACCACCTTCCATTCGATCTATGTAGTGAAATACCGTACCACATTGTTGTGGTTACATTTAGCCAATGTTTTCACTTCTCTTAACACTTTATCTTGATCATGATCTTTATTAAATTTTACAATTTTTACAGCATACACTTGTCCATTTAATTTATGTCTGCATAAAAAAACTATTGCATATACCTCTTTTCCTGAAATATTTAATGAAATAAACCCAATGAAATTTAATAAAAGAAAATAAAGGTGAAAAAAATACCAACCAATGCGTTCGATTTCGTAAAATTCTTGATGAAACCTGGTACCTTTTATTTTGAAGGATATTGCAAAAAATGCTAGCAAAAACAGAGAAAGAATCCTAAAGATAAAGGCACTTAATTAATATCACTATTAATGATTTTTCTGCTAATTAATACAAGAAGAATCTTCTTATCAAGACAAACAAATAAAAGATAATATGTAGAATAAAACAAGCTAAGCATGATATTGTTTGGCAAACTCAAGGGATCGTATTTATTGATCAAATTATATAGATATTCTACTAATTGATTAGTTTTTATTTCTGATTAAAATTTAAAAAACATATTATAATTTCACACACAAATCATGATTATATATATCATTATTGGAATAAACATGTAACTAGCATATCACAATAAACAAATATAAAAATAAACTGTCATTATCTCCTAATAAATTTGTCTTCTTTTCCAAGTGTCAAGGCATTAACAGCAAATATTTTATTTTTTCAGTAATTAAATGAAGTATCTAGTAGAAAAATAATTCTCTTATCAGGAAAAGATGATGTAGAATAACACAAGCTCAATATGGTGAGAATGAATGCTAATATTGTTTGGCAAACTAAATGGAGTATATTTATTGATCAAATTATTCAGATAGCAACATTAGTTATGGAAAGAAACAGGAAAAAAGCCATCATTAGGTTCTAAACATAAACAAATTATCTTAATTGCTTAGTCTTTGTTTTTTTATTAGAATTTCAAAAACATATCATAATTTTACAAAGAAACAATGGTTGTATACATTAATCCAAGTCAATTCATTGTTGGTGGAATGAACAAAGTGAATACAAAAAACATATCACTACCAAATCACAACAAACAAAAGATGAAGGAGAAAAAGAAAAAAATTGCATGAACAATGCCAATGGGTGTTGGAGCACAGTTGATGAACAGTCCTGGTCATTGCTAATTGGAAATTAATTGCAACCTCCCGATTAATTTGTCTTTTCTAAGTGTCAAAGAAATATAGGGAATAAAGACAGTGACACTAGTTATTATATTCAAACGAAGCTTTCCTTCAATTTTATTTTCGTTTCACATTCCTTGTCATAGATATTTTCACAGGTAAAGAAGAAGAAAAAAAAAGATGAAGCAGTAAAAGGAATGAATAAATTGCATGAGCAATGCAAAGGGTCTTGGAGCACAGTTCATGAACAATCCTGGTCATTACTAATTGTTGATGATAATTAATTAATTAATTAATTTTGCAGGCTCCTGGTTGTCTTCTCTTAGTGTCAAGCAAACATTAGGAATAAAGACAGTGACGCTACTCACTGTATTCAACCGAAGCTTTCCTTAAATTCTTTTTTTTTTTCACATTCCCTGTCACAGGTCTTTTCACAGGTAAAAAGGAGAAAAACAACAAAAGATGATAGAGAAAAAGAATGAACAAATTGCATGAGTAATGCCAGTAGGTGTTGGAGCATAGTTTATGAACAGTCTTGATCATTGCTGATTGGAAATTGGCAATGGTAATTAATTAATTTTGCAGCCCCCTAATTATTTTGTCTTCTTTAAGTATCAAGGCAACAGAGGGAATGAAGTCAGTGACACTACTCACTGTATTTAAACGAAGCTTTCCTTCCTTTTTATTTTCTTCACATTTCCTGTCGCAAGCCTTTTCACAGGTAAAGAAGAAAAAGAAAAAAACAAAAGATGAATGGGGAAAAAATAAACAAATTGCATGAGCAATGCTAGTGGGTGATGGAGCACCGTTCTTGAATAGTCCTGGTCATTGCTAAGTGGAAATTGGTAATGGTAATTAAATAAATAATTTTGCAGGCTTCTAATTATTTTTTCTTCTCGACATGTGAAGACAATAGAGGGAATGAAGTTAGTGATGCTATTTACTGTATCCAAACAAAGATTTTCTTTATTTTAATTTTATTTTCACATTCATTATCACAAGTCTTTTCACATGTAAAGAAGAAGAGTCATCTCTCTTCTTTTCATGTCACATGTAAAAAAAAGCATATAACCCCCCAGTTATAGTTGATTGCTCCACTGGATAGTCAAGATTCCTATGGAAGAGTAAGCTTGTTAGACTATTAAAAATTTATGTACAAACAATAATGTTTTATCTGGATGAATAGCATAGCATTTGAATTCTAATGAGGAGCACAATCATTGCTTCTTCTTCGTAATAACCTTCATCTTCATTAAAAAATTATACCGACTCTCCAACAATAAAATATCTTATTATATTGTTGTGGTTATATTTGATTAATACTTTTACTTCTCTCAAACATTTTATTTTGATCATGATCTGTATTGAATTTTATGATCTTCACAGCATATACTTGTCCATTAAATGTATGCCCGCATGAAAATATTATTTCATATATCCCTATTCCTGAAATATTTAATAATATAAACTTAATGAGATTTAATTAAACAAAATAAAGTATTATTAAAAATAAATGTGAAAAAAAATATCAACTAATACATTTGAATTTGTCAAATTTTTGATAAAATCTGATACTTTTTATTTTGAAGGATAGTGCCTAAAATAACAGAGAAAAAAAATCTACTATTGACTTTTTTGCTAATTAATACAAGAAGAATAATCCTTTTATCAGAACAAAAAAACTTAAGATAATCAAGATGATATAGAATAACACGAGCTAAGCATAATGAGAATGCTAATATTATTGGCAAACTCAATGGAGTATATTTATTGACTAAATTATGCAGGTAGCGGTATTAGTTACAACTATCCAAAATTATTCTATTATTATTTCAAACGAACTCATGTAAATTTTTTAGAAAATCTTAAGAATGAAAAATTTGGATAATTTGTTTTTAAAAAATAGCTTGGAAGAAAATGGGTAGAGGTTAATAAATTACACAAAACCAGAGTTATCCAAAATTAGAAGAAGAAAAAACTTAAAATTAGTAACATCCCCACCACTCAAGCGTTTTGCCTAGTTTCCATAATTTTTATGAAAAAAATCATGGAATAAAAAATCTCTTCAATTAAACCCATAAAATTAACCCAAAACTTAACTAAAACAAGGCCCAATAATCTTAATCATATAAGCCATCTCTAGAGAAGTTTGGGGGCAACGAAAACAGTTCAAATGGATGATCAGATTGAATATCTGAAAACCCAAATTTTTCTGCTAAAATCTCTTATCATTCCAATTTTATTCATCTCCTTGATGACATTTACACTCAACTTGGCATTGTCGAGGAACAGAAAAAAGAACACTGTAGCAGACTGCTTTTTATAGACAGGAATGTCTTGGCAGTTACCATTTGTATTCGATGTGGGATTGGTGTACACTGGGACACTTACCAGCGCTATCAGTGTCATGCGCAATGAATGATGAAGCCCGTTTCTTGTGATTTTAAATTTTTTTTCAAAATAAAAAAATTATTTTTTTATTATTTTAATATATTTTTAAATAAAAAATTTAAAGTATTACTTATACTTCTGGGCATGGCTAGCTAAATTTTATGGTGATGCCCACATTTCGTGAGATGCTTCTCCGGTCACCTTTATCAAAACTACTCAATTCTTTATGAAAGAGGGACCCGGCAACGTTCATTCATCTCCCTCGCAATCCACAATTCTCTCCTGGAGTAGAGCTCTCTGGGTTTCCTCTGTCCAGAAGAAGAAGAAGATCTATCTTTCCTTCGAAGTAGGAACTCTGTGCGAAAAAGTAGCTTGACATGCCCAGAAGCACTTCCTTCCCACGATAGAATTCTGTGAAGAAAGAGAGGAAATGAGCATGAGCATATGACATAACCTCGGTGCATAACAAAGACAGCTGCTTCATCATCTGATGATCATTGGGTTACTCCGGGCGAAGCGAAGGATGCCACTACGGAGCCAGATAGCAGGCCATGCATTGCTCATGCAAGTGTCCCTTACATTGTAAAAAGCATCCCACATCGAAAACAAAAAAGAACCGCCAGGTCAGTCTTGTCTATAAATAGGGGTCCGCTACCCCACGTGTCTCCTTATTCGGAGACAAAGCCACGTAGCAGCGCACTACAGGTAAGTCTCTCTACTAGATTCTTCATTTAATTACTGGAACAAAAAAATAAAATACCTGCTTTTAAATGCCTTGACGCTTGGAGAAGAAGATAAATTAATTATGAGATAATGACAGTTTGTTTTTATATTTGTTTGTTGTGATCTGCTAGTCACTTATTCATTCCAATAATGATATATAGAACCATGATTTGTGTGTGAAATTATGACATGTTTTTTAAATTTTAATCAGAAATAAAAATTAATCAATTAGTAGAATAAGGAGACACGTGGGGTAGCGGGCCCCTATTTATAGATAAGACTGACCTGGCAGTTCTTTTTTGTTTTCGATGTATTGATGGTGTTATCATTTTCTTGGTTCCGGGTATTACCAGACTTGAAGTTGTTGTTCTCGAAAGGAGGACAGACTGCGGTCCTAAGCAACAGGTTGCTGAATCTTATGATGTTACACGCAAACCACCATTGGTTTCGTTGATGCATTCTGTATCGTACCATTGTTCTCAATCAACAATTGGAAGTTCACCATCAAAAGGTATTTGATCCTTCCAAGTCACCTCACTAGAGTTCAAAACACATGCTAAAGACTTAAGCCTATAAATATGCCACTGTACACTCTCGGGCATTCATTATTCACCAAACAATGGATACCTTCCGCAGGGCCAGGTCTGTGCTTCGTCAAGAGATCCGTACGTCTTCATCAAATTTCTAATGCTTGACCAATTCATGACCTCCTTTGAGTCGCATCTACTTCCACCAGACAAGGTTTATTGCTCCATGCTAACATATGTATAATATAATCCTTTTATCCACTCTTAACAACGAGTAACGGGGCAATCGTGGCACCTTGTACAGCAAGAAAGCAATCAGTTCTCTACCTTTCCGAGTGGAGGTATCTCCACATCATCTGAAGCATTGAGCTACCGCACCTGGTTTGTTCTTTGACTTCATCTTTACGGTACACGTGTTGTATTAATAAAAACTGATTTTTTAACTTCTTAGAGGTGTATATGATATTCACTTCGCTGTCAAACATGATTCTCTACAGTTCAGATGCAATAACTGCAATGCTATCTAGAATATTTCAGGATAGAGTACATGTTCTCTCTCACTTCAATTCCTTGGTGAAAGCTACCACTACGCACCCTAGTACACAGAATGTCAACGTGGCTTGTGCGGCACTTTCATAGTGTATGTCTATACTGTTTAGAAAATGGATGTTATACCTTTATATCATCACTTCAATTTGAAATACTAGAAGATTATTTTAGCTGGGCAATTTTGCATGTTTCGATTATAATTTCGACGAGCTATTTAATTAGTTTTGGGGAACAGTATGGCTATTTCATTTCCTTCTCTCCCTCTCTCCTCTTTCTTCTATTAATCGTGTTCTAAGAGATGTTTTCAGTATAATTATTGGCTATTGCAGTAGAAGATCCTTTTCCCTTCTAGGATGCAAGTTTTCTAATTTTCCTTCATTTCCTAGCTAGGATGCAATTCTATGGTGTGTGTTTTTCAAGGTGGCGTAAATGTTTGTAGGCCTGTTAGAAATTTGAGATTTTAAGGGTATTGTTACCGTGATGTAGAGAAGATGTTTTGGACAGAGTCAGTACTCAGTAGGAAAGATCAGATAAATGAATCTTCTCAATGAGACGATCACCTTATGGGGCAGGGAAGGTGAACCCCAGAGATCTCAAGAGAGAATAGTGGGTTGTGATGGAAATGGATGAGTGAATGTTATGTGCTTTCATCGTATCCATTAAATGTTTAAACTGTCGTCTACTGATATTTGTAACTGGCTTTGTAACAGGTTGTTTTGGATTGGATTGAGTAGCTTTGGTAAAGGTGATTGGAAAAGCATTTGAAGAAATGTGGTCATTACCAGAAAAAGTAGCTTGACATGCCCAGAAGCACTTCCTTCCCACGATAGAATTCTGTGAAGAAAGAGAGGAAATGAGCATGAGCATATGACATAACCTCGGTGCATAACAAAGACAGCTGCTTCATCATCTGATGATCATTGGGTTACTCCGGGCGAAGCGAAGGATGCCACTACGGAGCCAGATAGCAGGCCATGCATTGCTCATGCAAGTGTCCCTTACATTGTAAAAAGCATCCCACATCGAAAACAAAAAAGAACCGCCAGGTCAGTCTTGTCTATAAATAGGGGTCCGCTACCCCACGTGTCTCCTTATTCGGAGACAAAGCCACGTAGCAGCGCACTACAGGTAAGTCTCTCTACTAGATTCTTCATTTAATTACTGGAACAAAAAAATAAAATACCTGCTTTTAAATGCCTTGACGCTTGGAGAAGAAGATAAATTAATTATGAGATAATGACAGTTTGTTTTTATATTTGTTTGTTGTGATCTGCTAGTCACTTGTTCATTCCAATAATGATATATAGAACCATGATTTGTGTGTGAAATTATGACATGTTTTTTAAATTTTAATCAGAAATAAAAATTAATCAATTAGTAGAATGTAAACTTCATCTTCATCAGAAGATCGCACCACCTTTCATTCGATTCATGCAGTGAAATACCCTACCACATTGTTGTGGTTAAATTTGGCCAATACTTTCAGTTCTCTCAACATTTTATCTTGGTTGTGATCTTTTTTAAATTTTATGATCTTTACAGCATACATTTGTCCATCCAATTTATGTCTGCATGAAAAAACTGTTCCATACACCTTTTTTTCTTAAAATATTTAATGAAATAAACCCAATGAAATTTAACTAAAGAAAATAAAGAATTATTGAAAATAAAGGTGAAAAAAATATCAACCAGTACGTTCGATTTCACAAAATTCTTGATGAAATCTGGTACCTTTTATTTTGAAGAATACTGCATAAAACACCAGCAAAAACAAAGCAAGAATCCTAAAGATAAAGGCATTTGATTAGTATCACTACTAATGATTTTTCTGCTAATTAATACAAGAAGATTAATCCTCTTATCAAGACAAGAAAACAGAAGATAATATGTAGTATAAAACAAGTTAAGCATAGTATTGTCTGGCAAACTCAAGGGATCATATTTATTAACCAAATTATACAAATATTCTACTAATTGATTAATTTTTATTTCTAATTAAAATTTAAAAAATATATCATAATTTTACACACAAATCATGGTTCTATATATCATTATTGGAATGAACTAGTGACTAGCAAATCACAACAAACAAATATAAAAACAAACTGTCATTATCTCCTAATTAATTTGTCTTCTTCTCCAAGTGCCAAGACATTAAAAACAGGTATTTTATTTTTTTCGGTAATTAAATGAAGTATCTAATAGAGAGACTTACCTGTAGTGCGCTGCTACGTGGCTTTGTCTCCGAATAAGGAGACACGTGGGGTAACGGACCCCTATTTATAGACAAGACTGACCTCGCGGTTCTTTTTTGTTTTCGATGTGGGATGCTTTTTACAATGCAAGGGACACTTGCATGAGCAATGCATGGCCTGCTATCTGGCTCTGTAGTGGCATCCTTCGCTTCGCCCTGAGTAACCCAATGATCATCAGATGATGAAGCAGCTGTCTTTGTTATGCACTGAGGTAATGTCATATGCTCATGCTAATTTCCTCTCTTTCTTCACAGAATTCTATCATGGGAAGGAAGTGCTTCTGGGCATATTGACACGACCAAAAGATTGATGTCTTCTCCCAAGTGCAGGAGTGTCGAAGTAATAAATAACCCGGCAAGACCGGGGTCGAACCACAGGGAGGTGAATTATATAAATTACAAATAAAGACAGATTT
>Ga0325411_1003109_pt1 | contig 18681 bp, 5 predicted proteins | sample PopdelMetagenome_13_FD_206181 | JGI IMG/M metagenome (GOLD analysis project Ga0325411, IMG submission 206181) | Populus deltoides microbial communities from Bellville, Georgia, United States - Xylem-PdIQD-R4 | ecosystem: Host-associated > Plants > Phyllosphere > Stem > Wood/Secondary xylem...
AACCAGGATTTTTAGCTTAGTGCATGCATCGTCCCAGATCACAGACAGCTCCTCAACATCTAGCATATATATAGGCCGATGACTCGGGTTGTGATAAGTGCCTAATCATGACTTTCTGCTTCCCGATGGTTAATCAAAAAACTATACTTCAAACTTAGCGAGTTTATTTAATGGAAAATAGTTTATTAAAAATTATTAAATTTTTTTTTCATGTTTGTTTATTTTTATAAAAATTAGTAAAAGAAAAACACTTTTCACTAAAAAAAAAATGGTTTGGTTTTTAGAAAAGTATTTTTTTTTTATATTTTGGGTATAAAACACTTTTTAGAAATTGTAGAAAATTCAGAATGTCTTATTATTTGTTAATTATATCAAATCTGATCCTTAATATTTTGATTATTATATATTTTGTTTTGATTTTTTTTTCAATTTCATCCCTTAGAATTTGGTTTTATATAAACTTTGGTTCTCATTCTTTTTATAAACTTGAAAAAAAATTAAAATATTAAAAAATTATTTTCTAACTTATTTTTCATGATTTAGCCAAACACTAAAAAGTCTTTTTTCTAAATTATTTTCCATGATATATTTATACATCAAACTAAGCCATAAATGTACAAGGAGATATAAGGAGAAAAACATTTTTTCAAGGAGGTTGTGTATGTTGGAATGGGCAGAACTTTTATACAACGAGATGTAATTAAGCCGTAAATATCTCACGTAGACATTTATGAAAGTTAGCAAGAATTGTTACAAAGATGAACAAGAAGCAAAATAGAAGTAGGGAAAGATGCTGCTGTAATGCAGAGGAAGAAGAAAATGTCTATGTGTTTTATTCACTTGATACGTTCCCAACACTATTACATTCATTTTATATCAACAGAAGATGAGAAGCTTGGTTACGTTTTCTACTCAACTGTAACAGAATTCATTAACTGCCTAACCATATTAACAAACTTGCTAACCATTATATTCTCTATTCTCTTTGATAGGTGGCTGAAGCAGAGGTGGCTGAAGCAGAGCATTTGATATCTTGACATTCCCCCGCAATCATATGCTTGGAGGAACCAAGCATAAGATTGGAACAATGATGCCGAAATAAAGGAGTGGAAAGGCCTTTAGTGAGAATATCGGTAAATTGATCAGCAGAAGAGACATGTTGAACCAACAAATCACCTTTGATAACACGTTCGCGAACAAAATGATAATCAATTTGGAGATGCTTCATTCTGGAACGGAAAACAGGATTGGAAGCAAGGGAAATAGCAGAGATATTATCACAATGAATGATCGGAGGGATATGTAAAGGAATGTGAATGTCATAGAGAAGCTGACGAATCCAGGCAAGTTCAGCAGCAGCAATCGTGAGAGCGCGATACTCAGCCTCAGTGGAGGATCGAGAAATAGTATGTTGTTTCTTAGAAGCCCAAGAAATAGGACTGGAGCCAAGGAAGACAATAGAGCCAGAGACAGAACGTCGGTCATTGGGATCACCGGCCCAGTCAGCATCACTATAAGCTTGGAGATTAAGAGGACCAGCCTGAAAATGAAGACCAACATCAAGGGTACCTTTAAGATACCGCAAGATCCGTTTGACAGCAACAACATGAGAATGCATGGGATTATGCATAAATTGGCAAGCTTGGTTCGCAGAGAAGGCAATATCAGGCCTTGTGAACGTGAGATACTGCAAGGCCCCAAAGATGCTGCGATACTGTTGAGGATGAGAGTAGGGTTGTCCATCATCTTTAAGCAAATGATGATGAGGAAGACAAGGAGTATCACAAGATTTGGAATGCTGTAAATCAACTCTACCAAGTAAGTCAGTGATGTAACCTGTCTGGGACACAAACAAACCGGAAGGGAGATAAGAGATCTGCAGTCCCAAAAAATAATGCAACCTGCCGAGATCCTTCATATCAAATTCCTGAGTCAAGGCAGCAATGACTGAAGAAAGAAGAGAAGCATGACTACCAGTAAGTATGATATCATCAACATAGAGTAGCAAAATCACAACACCAAGAGAAGAATGCTGAACAAACAAAGAGGGATCGGCAGGAGATGCTTGAAACCCCAAACTTGGTAAAAAACTGGTAAAGCGTTCATTCCAGGCACGGGGAGCCTGTTTAAGGCCATATAACGACTTCTTGAGTCTGCAAACAAAGTCAGAAGGATGAAGCTTACTCACAAAACCTTGGGGCTGAGTCATATAAACCTCCTCATGCAGAAGACCATGCAAAAAGGCATTGGTAACGTCAAGCTGCCGTAAAGACCAGTTAAACTGAGCTGCAAGAGCAAGGACCAAACGAACCGTAGTAGGTTTCACGACAGGACTAAAGGTTTCATTATAGTCAATACCTTCCTCTTGACTGAAACCCTTGGCCACCAACCGAGCTTTATGCCTAGCGATAGAACCATCCGCATTCTTTTTGATTCTGTAGACCCATTTACAGCCAACAAGATTCTTGGCAGGTGGGAGAGGCACCAAGTCCCAAGTACCTTGGGCATGAAGAGCATCAAGCTCCTCCCACATAGCAGACTGCCATTCAGGAATGGTGGAAGCAGCCTTGAAGGAATGGGGTTCAACCTGAGAAGAAGCAACAAACTGGACAGAGGCAGAGTAAGCCCTTCTTTTGGAGATACCATTCTTAGACCTGGTGGTCATGGGATGAAGATTTAGTGGTGAAAGAGGTAAGACCACACATAGATTCTCAGGCTGGAAGTCAGGATCAACAGGGAGAGGGGACTGTGTAGATGACAGAATGGGCAGAGGCGGAGACAGTGTAGGCTGTGAGGAGGAACTGTGAGATAGTGCAGACAGAGAAGAGGAACTGGAAGACAGTAGAGGCTGAGATGCAGCCGCTGGAGTAGGAGGAGAAATAAGAGGGAACACAGTGGGATGTAGACAAGGGGATGAGGAAGTGGAAGGGGATACAGGAAGCACATATGAGTAAGGAAACATGGATTCATCAAATAGAACATGTCTAGTGACAAAGAAACGATTTGTGCGAATAGAAAAACAAAGATACCCCTTATACTGACCTGCATACCCCAGAAAAATACAAGTGGAAGTTTTGGGCTGAAGCTTGTTAGAATTATAAGGCTTGAGTAAAGGAAAACAAGCACAACCAAAAATTCGCAAATGATGAACAACCGGTGGAGAACCATAGAGCAGGAAATATGGTGAGTTGTGTTGAAGAATTTGACAGGGCATTCTATTAATCAAATAAATGGAAGTAGCACAAGCATGAAACCAAAATTTCAGAGGTAAATGGGCAATTTGTAATAGAGTGATGGCTGTTTCTAAAATATGCCGATGTTTACGCTCAGCAAGGCCATTTTGTTCCGGAGTGTAGGGACAAGACATTTGATGGATAATACCCTTGGTAAGGAGGTAATGTTTGAATTTATTACTAAGATACTCACCACCCCCATCACTCTGAAAGACTCGAAGAGTAGCAGAGAATTGAGTAACTAAGAAGGTATGAAAGTAAACAAAAATGGAATAAACCTCTCTTTTATTGATCATTGGAAAAATCCAAGTAAATCGAATGCATTCATCAATGAAGCTAACGTAATATCTGAAACCTTCAACAGATACAGTGGGAGAAGGCCCTCAAACATCACTATGAATGACCTCTAAAGGTTTAACAGATTTAACTGCCGGATAAGGAAAAGGAAGTTTGACAAGTTTACCTTCTAGACAAGTGGTACAAACAAGTTTGGATGTGTCTGAGGTGAAAGAAATCTGGGATTGTTTTAACATAGCAGAGGTGACTGTGTTAGAAGGATGACTAAAACGCTTGTGCCAAAGACTTGTGTTGACCTGTTTACCAAGATAACAAACCAAATTATTTGGAAAGAGAGACTGTGAAGGAAACGAAAAAGAGAAAGGAATAGGATATAACCCAGCTCTACACAGTCCCTTGAGGAGAACATTCCCCGTGATTTTGTCCTGAATCCAAAAACCAAAAGCATCACAAATAAAACGACAATTGTTATCTTTGCACAGCTTATGAACCGATAACAAGTGTTGAGAGAGTTTTGGCATATGCAAAACTTGCTTTAATTGTAAGGAGCAATGAGGAACATCCAGAATAGAGGAACCAATATTAGAAATGGTCAAACCTGAACCTCCTGCAGTGGCAACAGTATCAGCTCCTGAGAAAGGTGCAGCAGATTAAGTTGAGCCAAATCAGAGGTCATATGTGTGGTGGCGCTAGTATCAGCCACCCAAAATTGTTCTGGAGGAGAAGGAGGTGGGAACGCAGCATGCATAGCACTAAGATTACTAGAGGGAGGTCGACCTTGATAGCTGAAATTACCTCGATGATAACATTGAATAGCAGTGTGCCTAAATTTCCAACAAATTTGACATTGAATGGAAGAGGCAAAATTAGAAGGCAGAGTGTGACGCTGATAGCAATCAGCAGCTACATGACCTTTCTTAGTGCAAATTTGACATGTAGAAATGTCAATGCCAGGACCAAGAATACCAGGGTGAGACGTAGGTGGAACCTAATAAGGACGTGGATTGAACTGATACTGATGACGTCCTCTGCCTTTTTGAATTTTTACCATTAAAAATCTTGTTTGGCGCCAAATTCGAAAACCGCATTCACATTTGGAAACTAGGCGAGCGGGGGGTTGGATTTTGATTGTATACAACGGCGCCACAGATCTCTCCGTGAGACACTCGAGGCATGTTTCCAGACAACGTGAGAAAACATAAGTATATCGATTTAATTAAAATGTTCGTCCCTTAAAGTGAGACCCCCGATTGCCAAAGTATCCACCATTGGAACCATGACATCCACTGTTATGACCATTAAATCCTCCATGGAAACCAGGAGGTGGAGCAGACTTGGAGCTTGAAGGATGAGAATGAGAATTACCTTCATCAAGAACAAGAGCTTTGCTAGGAGATACTTGATGTTGAGCCATCATTGCAGGAACAAACGAAGCAGCAAAATAAGTTTGCTCAAGAGTAGCTTCTTCAGCTAGCAATTGAGATCGAAAATCTTTAAGAGATAACACGTTGTCTCGGCTGCGAACCATATACCGAAAGGTGTTATAATCAGAAGAAAGACCATTGAGAGCTAAGATGACAATGTCATCATCTTCAAAATAAACCCCTGCTGTAGAAAAATGCTCCCGAGCATCTTCGATTTTCTGCAAATATTGAGTCACAGCATTGGAGCCTTTCTTGATGGTTTGAAGCTCACTTTTCATCTGAAAAAATCGTGCCTTGGAGATTGTGGAAAACCTATCCTTCAGTTGAATCCACATGTCATGAGAGCTAACACATCCAATAACGTAAGAGATTGCAGTTGAAGAGAGGGTAGCAATAATCAACTGCATCAATGCCCGGTCATGCATTTTCCAAATTTTGTAATCATCAGTTTCAGCACCTTCAACATCAGAGGCTGCATCAAACCGATGTGGACACTTTGTTGATCCATCAACAAATCCTAAAATACTATGACTCTCTAGTAGAATTTGCATTTGAAAGTTCCAGATGAGGTAATTTGTGTCATCCAATTTAACGGTTACTGTTGTTGAAACTGTAGGAAGTAAAGAGGTAATGGGAGATTGGATGATCTGTAGTTGAGAAGTTGTTACCATTTTTTAGTTCAAGCAACAGAAGAGGAAGAGAATCACAGGTTTGAGAAGAGTGTTTGAAGAGAAGTCTATTAGTTTGACAATATATCAAACAGATGATAGGCAGATCATTATTATGGAATTTTTTGGTTGAATATGGCGATAATAACGCCAGAAACAAAGATTAGAAACGGAGAAATCACAAGCTCACAAGATACTAACAATCCTAAGCTCTGATACCATGAAAGTTAGCAAGAATTGTTACAGAGATGAATAAGAAGCAAAATAGAAGCAGGGAAAGATGCTGCTGTAATGCAGAGGAAGAAGAAAATGTATATGTGTTTTATTCACTTGATACGTTCCCAGCACTGTTACATTCATTTTATATCAACAGAAGATGAGAAGCTTGGTTACATTTTCTACTCAACTGTAACAGAATTCATTAACTGCCTAACCATATTAACAAACGTACTAACCATTATATTCTCTATTCTCTTTAATAGGTGGCTGAAGCAGAGCATTTGATATCTTGACAATTTAAAGGTGCTCATATAAAAGATATATTTATAATCCATCAAACTAATTAAGCTTTTAAATTGAAAATGATGTTCATCATTATATATAAGCTTTTGTACATATAGCTAGGTCTAATAAAAATACATAAGAACATGCATCTTATATCCAAACATTTTTTTTTTGGATTCGAGAAAATCTCACTTCTTGGAAAGCGCACTTTGTGGGCCCAGGTAAATGAGTAAAATCCCGGCTGTTCCAGGCTCTTATAAAAAATACACGCCCTGACTCGAATTTAAAACCTACTATACAAATCTCAAGCCCTTTACTTTACTATCACGTTACGTCCCTTAGTACATGCACCATAAAATCAAAATACTGTCAATGCACGCACACCATGCACTTCATAATTACCCTGGACCATCTTCTTGATTTCCTCCAAATCTAACTCGTGTCCATTTAGCGATCTGGTCAATATCATGTGAACGTGTCTTCTGTTTCTTACGTACGTTTTAGCCAAAAAGTCCTTAATTAATGGCAAAAAGTTTTAAATGCAGGGATCCCAAATTTATAAGAAGCCAACTGTATGATCCTCTTCCATGGAGATATAAAAAAAAAAGGGTACTAGTTATGCTTTGAATTTTTCTGTCATTTGGATGAAGCGTGCATGCTTCAGCGTCCATCGCTTTCTTAGAACCAAATGCAAGACTTTTTCTAGCCACCCACGTCCAGAATAGCCACAACGTGCATGCTGAATTGGGATATTTCTGCACATCAAGGAAGGATTGAGGTGTAGCTCTACTCCTATTCTTTCTTTCATTGAGATTCTAAAATCTCATATTAAAAAAGTCATTTCAATTTCAAAATTCAAATTATAAGATAAAGCTCTAACAACGATTTTATACAATTCATTATCATCATCCAATAAGAATCACGTAAAAATAATAATCAAATCAACTAAAAGATTTCATTCATCCCAATATGTTTCATCCAATGTACCAATTGTTTGGTTGTTGGTTCGTATAGTAAATCCTAAATGACCTCCTCTCTGTGCATTTATCATTAAAAAGGTTGAGAATTCATTCACGAGACAAGCAGGATGTCCACTATTTAGAATATGAAGTTATTTTGTTTTATTTATTAAGAGTAAAATGATATTTTTATTTTATTTTTAGTTTAATTAGCCTATATATAATCTTTTTATATGTAGGTTAAACCTATTCCTTTAGATTAATGTGATCATATCATGTAGTATTAATGAAATCCTAGCTTTTTCCTCGCATGTTTTTGTATTTCTTTAGATTGTTTAACATGATATCAAAGCACTTTTTGATGAAATGAGACTTAATCTCAAACACAGCTTTCACAGATCCAACTGGTATTTCGTATTACTTTGCCTTTTGTTTCTTTTTCTTTGCAGATTATAGATTTCTTTACTAAGTCGCATTATATTTTCCGTTTTTGTTTTCTAGTTGGCAAACTCTCAATGCTTATAACAGTTGTATCGTGAGTTTGAGAGGAGATGTTAAGAAATATAAGGTTATTTTGTTTTATTTATTAAAAATAGAATAATATTTATATTTTCTTTTCAGTTTATCCTGTATATAATCTCTTTGTATTTAGGTTAAATCTTTTTCTTTGGATTAATGTGATCACATCATGCAGTATCAATGAAACCCTCACTTCCTTCTCTTTTATTTTTGTATTTTTCTTTATTTCTTTGAATTGTTTACACATGAAAATGATAAATCCTGGCCATTCTTCCATTCAATTTGATCAAAATATTTTTGGAAGTGATCAATGGGGTAGATTTATTTTCTGATTATTCTTCTTAAAGTACATCTTTGAATGATATAATACCTTGAGTAAAAGTTATTTTGTGATGTCAATAATTTACCTTGAAGGACATCTTTGAATGTCAATAATTACCTATATCAAAAGACGTTATCCATTTACCTCACTAAATTATTGAAAGAGGAGAGTCGATGGTTTTCCATTGTATCCGGCGCGACTTAGATTCACTCTGCCCACACTTGCTTAGGTGGTGTTGTCTGCCTTTGAAAATTGTGGCCTGACTTGACTCGTGGTGTTTGCACAAACGTCCAGGGGACATTTATGTCTTCGAAGATCTCTTACCATTCCCTCTTCGTCAGACACTAGATAGGCCGGTGCAATGCTGCAGTCTCTCTCTCTCTCTTTTTTTGACATAAAAACTTATGTTCAAGTGATATGAATGTTTATATATATATATATATAAAATAGAGACTCCAGTATAAAATAAAAAATAAAATGAACAATAAATGAATTGGCAGAAAAAAAACTAACAATGTAAAAAATAAAAAAATAATCTGATTCGAGCCATCCGGGTTAGCATGCAAAATCTATGACTTGGTCATGATATCAGGATAATCTTATTGAAAATAAACTAAATAAAACTATGAAACTCAATTATCAAACAATCTAATATTAAAGAAAAAAATTAAAAAATAATAATTAAAAAAAGCAAAGAAAAAGGATCCGAATTAACTTGGGTTGGCCTGTTAAACCTGTGATCGTGGACTCATGATTGGGATAACTCTAGAAGGGAAAGTGAGAAGAAATCACGAATATCAATTCTTAATAAATCAAATGTTAAATGATGAAAATGATTTTTTTTTAAAAAGACATACAAAATAACCAAAGTCAACTCATGTTAACCTTTGAAACTTGTAACCCTAGTCATGAACCTAGAACTAATTTCATAGAAGTCAAACCCTAAAAATAACAAAGAAAAATTATAAATTAATAAAATACTGAGGGATGAAATTGAAAAAAATCAATAAAAAATAGAAATAAAAAGAACGAGAACTAAATTTGATGTAAAAATAATTTGAAATCAAATGTTGAGGGATGAAATTGAAAATAAAATTCAATTAGAAAAATTATATAAAAAAATAATAAAAAAAAGAATGAGAATTAAATTTAATATAAAAATTAAATGAAATTAATTAATGAGAAAAAAAATTAAAAAAAAAACAACAAAAAAAACCAAATAATAATCACAAGAATAAAACCCTAAAGTAGTCTGAAAAAACACTTACATGACTAACCACCATTGGAGCAAGCACTCTCGGAAAGGCAAAAGTGATGTGGAGACGTAGATTTTTTTAGTTTTAGCTTTGCAAAATGAGAAGCTTCATAGAATTTGTTGAAATCAGTGAAAGAAACAGGACACAAAATTGGCATGAAAAATAACTTAGAGGAGTGTAAGCAACAACAAACCATTAATTAAAGGGGTCCAGTTTGGACGGTGTGCTCTTTTTTTATTATTATTAATATGAGTGTTGGATTGATTTGTATATATTTTAATTAATTTCATGAATTTTAAAATTAATAATTATATAAATTTTTAATTACTATAAAATTTATAAAACTTGAATTATTTACATTTAAAAAATAAGTCTAGAATGTGAAGAGATAGTGTGGTCTTATTTACGTAAACTTGAAAGATTCTTTGACTAACAAAAAAGACAAACTTTTCTCTATTATAGAGGATGTTTGACAATGTGATAGCGATTGTTTTTTTTTTAAATTTGTGCCGAAATACATACTAATGATGTTTTTTTATTTTTTAAAAATTATTTTTGATATTAACACATCAAAATAATTTAAAACGTATAAACCATATTAAATTTTAATAAAAAAATTTAAATTTTTTAAAAACATGGCTTATGGCTTATACCGTGTTCCCAAACATGGTCATAATAATGTAGCTTAAACAATGCGTTAAATCCATAATTTTCTTTTGCTTTCTCTAAATAAAGTGATCGATTCTGTTTTCACATGCCTAGTTAATTCCCTACGTCGACCTTTGAGTGGAAAGAAAACGTTCTTCGATTGAACCAAGAAATCAGCTTGTACACGTCCATGGAGGAGGAAGAAACAAGAAACTAAGCAGTGAAGGGTTAAAGGGGTGCAACTGGTTAATTTGTTTGACAGTCAAAAACTTTTTAAACTGAGAAAAACTAAACAATAATTGTACAATATCCATCACAGTAGCCAATCAGTTATTCTGGAAAAGGCACAGCTCCTGCCTGATACCAAAAAAAGAAAAAGAAAAAAAAGAAAGAACAACTCATGGATAGGGTTGTTCTTAGATTTTAGCATTCCAACACAAGGCTTTAGGGAAATTGTTCTTCGATTTGCCATTATTTAGATGCTCATCATAGGATTATATGCGGATCTAAGAGCTAAAACAGCCCTTTCAATTTTTATCTTCAGATGCTCTTTCTCTTCTTCATCTACCTGCAAGACACAAAATTGCTGTCAACTTTCATGACCATGACGAAGTTTGAATATATAACTTCTTGGCAGAATTTCAATTGTGCTGTAATTAAATATTTTCTTTGAACAATTTATGTCAATATTTTTTTAAATGAATATCTATCTATTCTCAAGATCACTGGCCCCATTTTACTCTCTATGGGAAAGCTTTTTCTTGTTTTCTTAAAATCAAAACCATAAAACTTTTTCAACCTTTTATTTTATAAATTATAATTTGGCACCATGAGTTTTTTCCAGTACTTGAAGTATGTTATCCACCACACATTGGTGTCACTTGAATTGAAATGATGGAGATGAGGAAGAAGAAAAGATGCTGACCTCTATCAAGACAGTCTTCTTGACCATCCCTGAGAGAGTTGTGATATTTGCTGTGATAATTTTCAGCTTCAAAGGTTCAAAAGCCTCACAAATCCTAATCATCGCGTCTGTTGTTTTACTACATGTCAAGCTCACGAACAGAGTTTTCTCTCCCATAGAAGTGACACTAAGCTGGAAAACAACACCAAAAAGTGTACCATAAGTAACACATAATAAAGCTTATTACTAATCATTTGAGGTACAATTAGTGGGATGATATCTACTCTTTGATCTTCTGTAGGCTGGCAAAGGAAGTGGAGTGGATTTTAGAAACTTACTCCTCTAATGCTATCAGCTTTTTAAGAGATCTAGTGGAAGACCATGGAGAGTGCAGAATGAATTCAAATCTATTTTCAATTACATTAAAGGGTAAAGTCACTCTCAGAGATGTTCCAAGGGAGGAAAATGATTTAGCTCATAGCTTAGCAAAAGAAAGCATAGGAAGGCAAGATAGGATGTTTCCAGGTTGTCATCTCTGCTTTTTTGTTAGCAGTAGTCACTTTCTTGTTGGCTTTTGCTTGTTTCAATGCATAATCATCATTTTTTTCACAAAAAATAAAATAAAATAAAGAAAGAAGGAAATTGTGGGATAATTATTTTGCAAGGTAGAGAGAATCACTTACTTCATGAACTTGAATAGGACAAGTACTTCTGGCCAGCCAGTGATCATAAATTTGGTCATGTCTTGTTCTCTTAGATCTTAACAGGACTGGTAGCTCATCCTCAATGTCAAAAGTATGATTTTTCTCCAATCTTCTGGATTCAAGTTCCCTTATATCAGCTTGGAGTCTCCTCTCTTGTTCTTGCAAATCTTGGATATACTTAATAGCATCTTTGATTACTGAAGCCTTATCCAACTAAATGTTGCAAACCCAGAAAGAAAAGAATATTAATAACTTTTCAAATCATACAAACGAAGTAATAGACATTGGAATTATTGATCAATATATGTTGGGTTAAATCTTGAATATGTCTATGACATGCATATATATATATATGTGTGTGTGTGTGTGTGTGTGTGATTAGTGAAATACTTTGCTGATTTTGGGGACAGCTTCTCTAAGTGCCAAGAGCTTGTCACTAAGCTTCTGCCTCCTGCTCCTCTCTGAAACAATATTTTTGGATGCTATTGTCTGAGTATTTCCATCCGGTGAGCTTGAATCATAGTACCCGACATTAAATTGCTGATTCATTTCCCAACTGTATCAAAAGTAAACTAGTTTTTTAAGTTGAAAACTCTGTAGTGAAAAACTGATAAACTTAACAGAAACTACAAAATAAGTGAAGAGTTTGAACGTCAAAAGCAGGAATCAATGTGAGAAAGGGTACCTATAATCAAGGTCTTCATTCCAAAACCTGTTAGTCTCCCAGTAATTTTGGTACTCAAAATGATTATCAATAATTTCCATGGAAAGCTAGGTGGGGCTGTGTTGGAGGACAGAGAGAGAGAGCTCAATGAATCTTGCTTGAGATGTAGAGTATGTTTTGCTTGCACAACCATGCAGGATTTGTGGGCTTTCCTTATATAGACAGGGTGAGCTATATAAAATTATTTTTGTATGGTTAAGTAATTCTTTAAATTAATTTTTAATATGATATTAAAGTTTTGATAAATCCTATGGTGAGTTGGAATCTTACAACCTACTCTAACTATGCTTGCTTTCTAATTAATTAATAATATATATATTCTTGGATGTTTTAAGCCTACAAAACTTGAATTGGATTACAATCACAAGTTAAGAATGACCTGAAAAGGAAGGGGAAAAAAAGTCTTCAAGAAAACAAAAAAGAAGAACACTGGGAAATCTGCTGTCCACAAATATTTCAGGGGTTATTAATTTTCTGCCTGTCTTCCATGTATTGGAAAAAAGTCCCCACATCCAACTGTTTGCAGCTCTTGTGCCTCTGAAACCACTTATAATACAAATTTTTTTTTTTCTTCGTGATAAAAGACATTGAGCATTGTCATGGCAGATCATTATGCTTGACTCTTGTGCTTATCTAACATGCAGTGGTCGTCTTGGTAGCTAGTAGCAAGACAACTGTACATGGTGCATCAGTTTCAATAAGAATATTTTTCGTTGCAAGGAAGTTGTGCATTATAATCACAAAAGTCATGAAAGAAAGATTTGCTACCATTGAAAATAATTAATTTTCTAGTTCTGGGCACAGATCAAAAAATTCCTTGGCATAGCTAGGGCCACCTGTTGTATGTTGAGAGTTTATTATATATGAATGAGATGTATAAATATAATTGAAGTCAAATAATAGATTTTATTATTATTTTTATTGGATTTTTAATTCCATTTCTAATTGAAATAAAATCTTAAGAAATAAAAATCCAAATATTCTAATTTTTGGTATTAATATAAAATGAAATCATATATTGCTTTTCATTTAAGAAATTAAAACAATTAGAAAAACTAAACAAATACATCGTTATAATAATCCCCACCACAATAACAAATTCATCACATTTCTTAGTAAAACAAACTAGTATTTTTCATCATCACACATAACATTACACACCTTAAGAACAACAATAAAATTAGAAAAAAAATAATGGATAACAAAAAAAAGAAAACAAAATAATTACGTACTACATATAATCCAAATAATTCACCCTAATATTTATCAATACAAAAAAAATTATTTAGAAACTGTAAAGGGAAAATAAAAGGAAAAAAAATATAAAAAGGGAAAAAATAAGAGCAAAGTAAAATAATTACAAAGAGAGAAATTAATAAAAAATTTGAAGAGAGAATAAAACTGTAAAAATGGGTTTGTTTGATAGATGAAAAGAATAAGAAAATAGAAGGAGAGAGATGACGGAGAGAAAATAAGATATGGGTATTACATAGAATGAAAGAGAGTGTGAGAGGAAATAAGAGAAAGGAAGTGAGAAGGAAGGAATTTTGAGGTTAGAACTAATTCTAAATAAAATCTGAACGAGTAATTAACTTAATGTAATGGGACTACAGTAGGAATGTGGCCTATAATTCCCAGTTCAACTTTCCTTTCTATACTCTAGTTAATTAGCTAAACACTACTGCTTAATGGAGATGCTTAATTAAGCAGTCTGCTTTGTCTGGTGCTCACACGTACACTTGGCTAGCAATAAGCTTGGGGTCCCTGCGTTTTGGAACTATACAAATTAAGTGCGTATATGTTATCCTCTTTGGTTACTAAATGAGAAACAGAAGAGCCTTAAATCTACGCAATTTTGGCCAGATCTCAGAAAAAATGGCGAAGGCAAGAAAATAATAGTGAAGCCCAAGTTCGGTTTATTTGGGAGTGCGAAGGTACAACTATTAGTGCAATCATATTCGTCAAACCTGATCTAACAGGTCAAGATCTGGAACCTAACTTTTATCGAGTTCATAGTTGAAATATTAAACAAGTTATTGACTTGAAGTAATCTAATTAATCTCCTAGACTTTTAATAATATAGAACAAATAATCTCTATCAGACTCTTGGGCATGCCTAAATAGAACAAAACCAGGGATAAGAGGAAATAAGAGAAACGAATTGAGAGAGAAGGGATTTTGAGGTTATAAAGAGATACCCTTCACAGGAGGAAAATTTTCTTCAGAAGGGAGGAAACTAAATCCTAGACAAAATTTGAATTAGTTACGGAATTAATGATGAAATATTTAATCTGTAGTTTAAATTCTTTTTTACGAGAATTTTTGTTAACAGAAAAGTAAAATTTTGCAAATAAATTACAAAATTTTAAAATATTTATGACATATAACTACGGATAGAGATTATTTTTAAAAAAAATAATTAAAAAGCATTTTTTTCAAGTTATTTAAAACATTCCTGACAAGATTACTTACTAAAATTAGTCTCTTTATTTTTGTAATTAGCAATGAAATTTATTACGCCAGAGTTTCATCGCTAATTCTGTCCATATTTAACGAACAGATTATTTCCATCACTAATATCCATCCGTCCGTAATCCAGTGGCCCAGCCTGCCTCCACCACTGCTGAGGTACTCCATCTGACTTACTCGAAAAAAGAAGTGACCGATGCCGACGATTGAAACTGAAAAAAATAATAATAAATAAAAAAACAGAAAAATATATTAAAACCCAATTTTTTTTTTCTGATGAATAGGATGTATATATTATATATTAATGAAATAGGAAAACAAGAAGGAATATAACATGAACTGGCCAAGGAACCAATTAGCCAGCGAAGAACAGACTCACCAGCATCTACACAACACAAAAACTAGAAGCGAACAACATATTCAAAATCCACCTTACACTGCGGCCTATTAATTCCTCGTTCAACTGTTCTTCTTTATTCGAGTTAGCTAATTAAAGCAAATACTACTGCATGCTTTGTCTGGTGCCTATGGGCATGGAGGAGATCACACACGCACTTGGCTAGTTACAAAATTGGGGTCCTGCATTTTGAAATTCTGGCAAATTAGGAACAAGGATGTCATTCTCTTTGGTACTTAGAGTGTGATTGTTTGTTTTTTTTATTTTTGTCAAAAAGCATCTTTGAAATTTAATTTAAAGTATTAAATTTTAAAAAAATATTATTTTTATATATTTTTTTAAAAAAATAATTTAAAAATTAGTTTTTATCATAATTTTAAATACTAACTCAATGAGAAATAGAAGAGCCTCAAATAATTTTTGCCAGGTCACAAAAAAAAATGGCAAAGTCAAGAAAATGACCCCCCTGATAGTGAAGCCTTTGTTCGGTTTTATTGTGCATGGGACTCTACAACTTGGCTCTGGTGGGTTAGGTTTACATGTCAAACTCGAGATCTAAGCTTGATCCGTACTAAAGTTTTTAGTTGTACAAGGTAGGATATTGACTTAGTAAAATTCAGTTGATCTGATTAGATTTTTAATAATGTGTTTGACTCGATTAAATTCAAGGGGTCAACTGGATTTTGTCAATCAATATCTTATCTGATTTAATTAGAAACTCAACCAAGTCAGGTTTCGAGTCGGGTTAACAACAAGATAAAAAACATTGTTTTAATAATAACGATTGTTTCGAGTTAATCTGATGACTTATATGCTGATTGAATTATTTATGATATTTTTCAGATCAATTTCCGAGTTGTGTAACTATTATGATGAAAATTCCTTGTTTTGTATTATATACAAGGCCATTCAATTATATAGTTTGTAGCTTCTGAATGCTTAAGGCTTATTTAGGATTGTGATAGTGGTGATGGTTCAAAATGTTTTTTTATTTAGAAATACATTAAAATAAATTTTTTTTAAAAAAATTATTTTTAATATCAACATATCAAAATGATCCAAAAACATAAAAAAATTATTTAAAAAAAATTTAAAATTTCCGAAAACCCGGTCCCAAATACACCCTTAATAATTACTAGTTGAGGCTTGGTCACCGAAATGAGAAACAGAAGACCGTTAACAATGTATAATTTCGGGCACAAAAGAGTACTGGTTGTCGTCGGCAGGAAGAATAATCATCGGCGTGTTCGCAAAGCATCCGTGTATTTATTTTGATAAGTGCATGCATCGCTTTCCTAGGGACCTCACTGCTAGAATATTTTTACAAAAATTCAAAATTTTATGGTGTTATTAATAAAATAATTGTTTTTTAATATTAATTGCATGCATTTACAACATTTTATATGAATTTTAATTGTTTTTTAATTGCATGCATTTACACTATTTTAATTAACCTTTCTAATTATCCTTTAATTACATGCATTTACAATATTTTAATTTGACTTCTAATAGTCCTTTAATTGCATTGAGATACAAAACATTATATGAATAATACATATTTTCTTGATTATCATAAAAGAAACATTATTGAATATAATATATTATAAAAACTATCTTCAATTAGCTGAAAATTATCGATCCATCTCCAAAAAATACTTATTTTGGCTTCTTTGTATTTTTTTTCTTCAAACAAGCTTAAACCATATCATACAATTTATTTTGTTATTCTATTTGGGCAAGAGGGATGCTTTTCTGGAGTTTCAAGTCTTCCAAGTAGTGCAAACTTGTGATGACTTGGCAAGGTAACCAAGTTTATTGTATCTCTCAGACTGCGTGCAATATTTTATTGATCTGTTGCATTAAATTTTATGCAGATAATGTATATTGTTTTGAGAAATCAACCTGCTTATTTCTGAAGTCATTCACTTAAATAATTTTAAACAACATCCTTTTAAAATAGTTTTTAAAATTGCAATTAAAAGTGTTTTTTTTAAAAAAATTTTAATCACAACTACAAAAAACTACTATAATACCAAACATACACTAATTTAATTAGATTTAACGAGTTGATTTGATCATTAAGAAGATATATTTTTTTATAATTTGCTCGATTGAGACTTTGGGACTTATATCAAGATAAATTTATTAAATTATTGAGATGAATTTATTAAATTACTCTGAATAAGTTAGGTGATTGAAGAATAAGTCTTTAAAATCTTAAAAAAAAAAAGTTTTAATTTGAATTAATGTGTAAAATAGCTTGAACATATTCATTATCATCAAACACACACTAATTTGGTTAGCTTTAACAGGTTGATTGATCATTAAGAAGGCGTGTGTGTGTGTATATATATTGATTTGCTAGATTGAGACTTTAGGACCCGTATTGGGTTAAATTTATTAAATTATTCTAAATATGCTAAGTTGATGTGAACAATAAGAACACAACTTGCCGAGGCAGGAGACGATCCCCAACCAAGGTACGACAAGATTGTTCTGAATTCCTAGGTACCAACAATAATTTCTTGCCTCCTACGTTGGTGTTTTTGAACCCTTGTAGTTGCACCGGCCGAGGAAAGTTCTTTGCCAGTAAACTCAATGACCATTATCGATTTGGATGTCAATTGTCAATCTTTTCAAAGAGACTATAAACCAATTATTGCGATAAATTTCCAAGCAATTACGAATGGTGTTCATGCAATCCACAATGAAAAGTTGAAATTACGAATGGTTTTTCTTTTGAAAAAATTTGAAAAATAGGGTCAGAAATGAGGTAATAACAATTATTATGGAATCCAATGAAGCTGAGCTATACTGCAATTAAAAAGGCTATGGAAATTAGTGCTGCATCTTTATTCTCACTGCAGGTTAGCTGGATTATAGAATCATACTCCAACAATGTTGTGGCTTTGATGGTGCCCCATCTATTTCAAGATTTGGATTTTGAGTTTGGATAGGTTCATCGAGTTTAGACCAGGTTAATTTATTTTTTTTATTAAATCAAAACGATGTTGTTTTAGAAGAAAAAAACAGTTAATGGGTTGCACCGGGTTTTTGATCGGGTTTGGGCAGGTCAACTAGGTAACCAGGTCACCCCGAGTTTTACCTTTTTCTATTTTTTCTTAAACCCGGTCTGGTTCCAGCCCCAGGTCGACTTGCCGGGCCAGGTTTCGAAACTTTGCTTAATTTGGAGGTTTCAAATTTGTTTAATTCTATACTCATTTTAGCTAAGGAGTTGCAATGCAACTTGTGTTTCATAATTTCTTTAATTTTTTTTAATTATTTTGATGTGTTGATGTAAAAAAAATATACAAAAAAAATCAATCATAAGTTTTTTTAAAAAAGATCTCAGGCTGCTCGGGCAACCTGCCTAACTTATGGGTCAGGTGATGAGATCGAGATAACCCGATAAAAAGTAAAATAAAGAAAATAATAAAACCTATTCTTTTTTTTTTTTTAAAAAAAACAATGTTGAATGTTGAATCATGAGATGGAAAAAAAATTAGAAAAATTGCATTTATAAGTAAAAAAAAAAAAAAGACTTGAGCCCACCCGGGTGAACTCGCCATACCCATGATTAAGGTCATGAAATTGAAATAACCCTACAGCGAAAGAAAAATGATTAAAATCACAAACCCTATTTTGTTTTTTTT
>Ga0325411_1003110_pt1 | contig 18674 bp, 9 predicted proteins | sample PopdelMetagenome_13_FD_206181 | JGI IMG/M metagenome (GOLD analysis project Ga0325411, IMG submission 206181) | Populus deltoides microbial communities from Bellville, Georgia, United States - Xylem-PdIQD-R4 | ecosystem: Host-associated > Plants > Phyllosphere > Stem > Wood/Secondary xylem...
CATTTAAGTTGCAACATCAAAAAAGAAAAGTAAAAAAAATAAGTGTTTTTTTTTCTTAGCTCTTCTTTTGGCACTCCCATTTAAGATGTCATCGGAGGTTTATGTGGATTTTTATATAATTTTGCAGTTGTTTTTTTAGTAAAAAAAAAAACAGTTAAGAAATAAATTTTTAAGGTTAAAAACTCCTAACCTTGATTTTTCGACAAACCTTAGGTTGTCGAAAATAAAAACATAGACAATGCATATCTATGTCTTTTATATTAAAAAAACAATTAATAGACAGCCCTGTCCTAGCAGGTCAAAGCATGTGTTGCCATTGCTTTAGGCCAAAACTCCAGGCTCTTTTTTAAAAGTCTTTTAATTTTTGTTTAACTTTATTTAAATAAAATTAAAATTTAAAAAATATTTTTTAAAAATACATTAATAAAAAAATTTAGATTATGGCAGGATAAATATTTTTTTCTTTAACCTTCTTTTACATGAAGTTATTTCAGTTTCACGATCCATGTTACGAATTTAACGGGTTAACTCGAATTACTTCGAGTTTTTTTTATTGAATTTTTTAATTTTATATTATGACACTGAGTTGGTTAGGAATTGAATTTTGAATTTCTCTTATTTATTTTACATGGGTCTAGTTTTCATAATTTAAGTCGCGAGTTTGATTTTTTTTAGGTTTACTCAAATATATTTTTTTTGTTTTTTTAAATTAAATATTTGATTATTTTTAACATTTAATATTTAATTGATTGAAATTCACCTTTCTAGTTTTTTTTAGTTATATTTTATAGGATTACTATAGTTTTTTAACTCGAATCACAAGTTGATTCAGGTCGATTCAATATGTTACAGTCTTAATTTATTTTTAAATATATTACATGTTATGTCATAATTTTAATATTTTAAAAATATGATAGATGTTGCGTTTTAGAGTAATTTAAATTTAAAATATATTAAAAAATAATTTTTTATATTAGAACATCAAAATAATAAGAAAATTTTTTTAAAAAAATAAAAGTTTTTAAAATTAGACCGAAAAATCACACGGCGCCTTTGAAAAAGTGAAAACAGCTCAGCTAGCCGGCAATGTCAGCGAATATAATCATAACAAAAATGCTTTGACTGTACGTAAAGTTTTTCCTTATAGGCACTGTTTTCCATTTCCTTTTTTTTTCCTGCCTTTTTAATCAACTTCCAATTAAATAAACGGGTAACTAATTTCAATAAATTTTGCTTCACATGCTTTTTCTATATTTATTCTACCATCCTATTTACCCCTCGACTATAGGCAAAAGGGGCTCAGCATCATAGCATCGAATACGAACCCTTGACAGGATGACCGTTAAAGCCAAAACATACACTCACACAACATGTTAAATATTTATTATTGTTATTACTGTATAGCGGCTCTTGCCTGACTTAAAACTTTTTTAATATAAAAAAATATTAAGGTAATGCGAGTAATTTTTTTTAAATAAGATTTTGTTATTGACTTGATTAAATTTAATAAAATCAACTAATTTAAATAAAAAATACAATGATAATAAATATAGTAATAAAAAAATTGACAATGTAAAAAAAACCATGAAATTTTTTGAAAGCAAACTGAATAAAACCATGAAGCTAAATTATTAAACAACTCAATATTGAATAATAAAACTAAAAATAATAATAAAAAATATACATGAGTCAACTTGGATTAACCTGCTAATCCCGTGTGACACTAGGCTCAGGATTGGGACAACCCCGTAGAAAAAAAAAACATCAAGATCAATCCTCAGCAAATCAAATGTTGAAGGGCCAAATAAAAAAAAAAGGAACTAAAAAATATTAAAATCATCTCGTGTTAACTTTCGAAACCAATAACCTTGGTCATGAGCCTGAAACCATCTTTATAAAAGACAAACCTTAAAAAATAACATAGTAAAATTCCAAGTCAATAAAATGTTGAGTAGTGAAATTGAAAAAAAAAACAATATATATATATAATGACAATAAAAAAACATAGACTAAATTTGAAATAAAATATTGAGAAATAAAATAAAAAATAAAATTCAATTAGGAAAAGGAAAAAACCAAACAACAATAAAAAAAATAAAGATCGAATTTGATATAAAAAAATTAAATGAAACCAAATGATGAGTGATGAAATTAAAGAAAAAAAATAACAATAAAAAGAATGAGAACCAAATTAAATAAAACAGAGACTAAATTTGATATAAAAATAATTTGAAATAAAATATTGAGAAATAAAATAAAAAATAAATTTTAATTAGAAAAAGGAAAAAACCAAACATCAGTAAAAAAAAATAAGAATCAAACTTGATATAAAAAAATTTAAATGAAACCAAATTATGAGTTATGAAATTAAAGGAAAAAAACAAAACAATAACAGTCAAAAGAGTGAGAACCAAATTGAATAAAACAAAGACTAAATTTGATATAAAAATAATTTGAAATAAAATATTAAGAAATAAAATAAAAAATAAAATTTAATTAGGAAAAGGAAAAAACTAAACAACAATAAAAAAAAAATGAGGATCAAATTTGATTTAAAAAAAATTAAATGAAACCAAATGATGAGTGATGAAATTAAAGAAAAAAACAAAATAAATAATAGTCAAAAGAATGAGAATCAAATTCAATACAAAAAATAAATGAAATGACACCTTTATATTTTGACAAAGATAAAAGAGAGAGAAAAAAAAAAAACAAAGCTCATTGGAAATCAACTATACTCCACCATGTACAAGAGTAGAACCAACAAAAAGATCACGACGACATGTTTCCAATATTGCCTTGAGAAGCAACATTTGGATGTGGAACGACATTGCACACACCACTTAAAAGGACCTGGCACCACCAACTCACCCCTTGGTTAATTTATTAATATATAAAAGACTGGTTTGAAAATATTAAAAAAACCCTTGAATGCAAGCTTTATATGTTTTTCTAAGGATAATATAGTTTTTACACTACGTTTTTAAAATGTAAGAAAATTGAATTGTCCCATATCAACCTTTTAACAATTTTTATTTTAAAAAATAATATAGCCCTTACATTGTGCATGTAAATGATAAAAAAATTGAATTATCCCCAATGAACTTTTTAAAATTTTTCCTTTTCACAACTTTATTTTTAAAAAAATTTCCTTGAAAATGTTATATTTAATCCTTTTGTGGTATAATTCTATGAGATAAAGTTTTAAATTATATAAGGAAGACAAAATTAAAGACAAAGGATTGCAATTTAAAACATAGAAAATATATGACTAGCTTCAAAGTTTTGGCTCAAAAGTTTATTTCGTTCATTTCATAGTCCATGAATTTGAGAAAGAACAGGGCAACTTATTGAAAAACAATAAATAAAAGAGAACGTAATCAGTTGATCAAATTCCAGCTGTCAAACAAAGGATCTTTGTAATAATAGATTTTTTTTTTCTGAAAGGAGTTCAATGAAAATGATTTCATTTCTAAACATGGTGGAAAAAATAGACTGGTCTCGTTTGAGTTAATTTGATTAAGTTGATTTTTATTTTTTTAGAGTGGTTTTAAGGTGTTTTGAGATTATGAGTGATTTTTTAAAGTTTATAAGATGTTTTGGGGTAAAAATAAACTAAAATTTGGACTTTTAGGTTCAAAAAACAAACTTCAATTTTGGTGACCAAGACGCGAGCCTAGGCTTCTAGGCTTGGGCGCACCTAGGTTTTTCATTAAGATTTGGTACATGGGCTTGACCCATTAGCACTTGGCTTTAGCACTTGGCTTTTTTATTATTATTATTTTGAGTCTTTTTCATTGATTGTTTCTATTTAAAATCGATCTTTTTACATTTTATTAGTTGTGTGATACTTTAAAAGTATAGTATGATTTGTATTGAATTTTTTTCTTTTTATATTTTACATGAATTAATTGTATTTGTATGAAGTTTTTTTTTTATAAAAATAGAAATCACTTGTTATTAGCAATAACATTTAGCCGCTAAGATAAAATGAATACAAATGTTGAAAATAAAAAGGATAAGTATTTCTACTATGAAAATTAAATTTTTTCTTTAGTATTTAACTAATGTTAACAAATTATTATTATTATTATTTATGAGTTCATATATTTCTTAGTGATCATGCTCGCAATGTAAATATTTTTGTTTATAAATTAGAAAAAAATCATAATATTTTAAAATACATCTATAATATTAACATATTTATTTTTATATTAAGAATTAACTTAAAATTCTATATTCAGCATTAAGTGGGTGATAAAAGTGGGTGGGGGATATTTTTAATGACCCTTCTAGAGGCCTTAGGAGCTACAATTGTTTTCTCTTGAATGAGATTGCTGGGTGATGGTGCCATCATTGATTCTGACTGGTTGTTTGTTGAGCTTCCATTTCTCATGTAGTGAAAAGATAGCCCTTTTTATTTTATCTGAATTATTATATATTCCCTTAATTTAAACGTACACGGGATGCCAGTAATTAGACAACTATCCTGTTCTGTTCGGCAGTCCTCGATCGGCTTATGTTGCCTCCTCCTCTCTTATCATAATCTCGGTAATGTTTTCCCACTAACCGAATGAATTTCACGACTTTCTACTCTAATGAATCAAATCTTAATTACTCGTAGATATTTAACGATATCAACAGGGAAAAAACAAATTGATTGTGCCAGCACAATTCATAATTAAATCCCCTGTTTTTCCAAGATGGAAACTCCATCTCTACCTGAGTTGAAATGAGTTTCATTTATTTTTTTTCGTGAAGGAGTTCATGAGTGGGAAAGGGAGCTAAAGGTGCCTAACCACGAAAATACGAAACTCTGGCCATTGGGCTTCATTCGATGCAACGACCCTTTTCGGTGATCCCAAAGAAAAACAAGGAGAGGAAAAAAAAAGAAGTTAATTTTAAAAATTATTTTTAATATTAATATATTAAAATAATATGAAAATATAAAAAAATATTAAATTAAAATGAAAAAAATAAAATTTTTTAATTTTTTTTAAAAATACTTTTAAAATACAAAAACAAACAAGAATTAAAATATCTTTAAATGATCGAGTGTAAGAGATATAATATTTATTATGTAATCATGTCAGATTTTTATACTTGTATTATTATAAAAATTAAATTAAAATATTTTTAGATTAATTTATGTATTAATTAAGATTAAGTGCATATCATTTAATTCAATTAAAAATAAAAAGCCTACTCTTTAAAAAAAATAACCATGGGGCCGTCGTTTTATTAGTCGAGGTGTCTGGTTTTTATTCTCACTTGCAGTAAAACCGTAGCTGAGAAATTACTCAGGATGATTGGAGCAAATTATATAGCTCGGCCTCAGAGGAAGAAGCAATAAATCTCTATTCCAATCACATGCATAAGTGAATAAACAATCTACTGGGTAGAAAATAAACAATATGGTTATAAATAAAGTCACCTTGTATATTACATAATATAAGTTTTTCTCCTAAAAAGAACTAGCTTCAACATTTGGTATCAAAGTCTTTCCGAACCTGTGCCGAAGTTTTTCAAATCTTGTAGCCATAACTAAAATGTTTGAAAGTGTGGTTATGATTACTTTTCAAAGTGTTTTTTACTCAGAAAAGTGTGCCAATAATACTTTTTATTTTTTAAAAATTATTTTTGAGATCAGCACATCAAAATGATTTAAAAACATCAAAAATATATTACTTCAAAGCAAAAAAAAAAAATCAAATTTTTTAGAAAATGCTTTTCAACAACAATGCTAAACGCCCTTTAAAAATGACAACTAAAGGAAGTTTTGTTCAATCAGAAATTTAACAATATGTCAGGCACCACGATTATTGGAGCATGCTAATAAAAACTTTTCTTCGCTTCAAAGAATATTGGCACGTAGTCGAGAGAGGAATTTCTACTACAATAAAGGATGCTGACCTCGCAGGTGAAATAAAAAAAGTTGCAGATCAGAGATTGAAAGACATAGGAGCAAATATCAATCCTTAAAACTATCTTGGATAAGGAAACTTCGAAAAGAATCTGGGATTCTATGAAGAAAAGTTTCAAGGAAATGCAAGGGTCGAACATGTATATAAGTGCAGGTCCTTTGCAAGGATTATAAGATTCTTTATAACTCTCGGGTAAATTTATGTATTTTTGGTTTAAATTTAAAAAGAAGAAGAAATATAAAGACAACTAAAATAATAATAATAATAGTAATTGATGGACAATGATGAAATTAAATAAATCAAACTTAGTGTCTAATTGTTTCAAACAATACAAGAAAGTTCTTAAATGAAAAAAAAACCTTGTAAATATTTAGACTAGTGGGGAGTGAAGAATTGATCATTTTGGCCGGCGATGTTAGGGCTTGGGAGGGAGAGGAAATTGAGCGAAAATTTGCCAAATCTAAAAAATTCACAAAAAAGGGTAGAATTAGTGATTAAAATTACTAGGAAGGGTTTTGAACAAGAAAATTACAGAGAGGAACTATGAATTTTTTATTCAAGGGAGTTGAGACTGTCTCTGACTACTTTGCTTGTATTCTCACTATTGCTCATAAAATGCGCTTTCATAGCGAAACGATGATTGATGTTACTGTTATTAAAAAGATCCTGCGCTCTATGATTTCAAAGATCCCGCGCTCTATGACAACCTTCCTTTCGGGCTTCCGATGATCAAAGGAAATCATATGTAAAATAATATCATCCCTCTAACCTTAAATTTACAAAGCACTCGTATGCATAACTGAGAGGGAAATGGGGCATTAATTTTGCATGCATGAGATTAGATTAATTTTTGTTGCTATCTCATTTAAATTTAAATTTTAAATATTACTACATTGGAATCTCTGATGGTAAAGGAGAGATAAGATGTTTTAGATATTAATTTTTTTTTAGTTTTAGTTTTAAATTGTTTTGATATGTTGATATTAAAAATAAATTTTAAAAAATAAAAAATATATTTTTTAATATATAACCAAATAAAAAAATTTTAAAAAATAATATCTACCACATTTTTAATACCAAACAGTTACTTATTCTAGTTTTTTTTTTAATTTCCTTAACTTTTTATTATTGTCCTTTATTAACAAGCCGGAACATTTCCATTTTTTTAGATAAAGCCCCACGACTTCAAGCTTTTACAATCATGGACAAAGCTACAAAGCAGGGTTTTCCTTTCTGGTGCGGTTTTAACTTTTTTTAACCACCACACCATGAACATGATTAGCAATGGACCTGATCACGTGAGAGTGAACCAGATTCACTTGGCCCTCCAGCTGACCAGACAAGACCAGGTCAACAGGATCGAACGACAACGCCCTTTAATGCAGGGCCAATACAGTCTTTTCAAGCATTGCCGTTAATTTTAAAAAATATTTTGCTGGAACCGAGCACTAGTCTCCCTCCCTCTCGCTCTCTCAAGTGAAAGCCTGTCAATTCTAAAAAATAAACACAGCAATTCTAAAAAACTCTCAAGTCATTTTCGCTGGCCATGAACTCCAAGTATTACAAATTCCCACTGCTCGGAATCGCTTCTGCTTCACTCACTCTCTTAATAATCTCTCTCTCTCTGTCTCATTCTTTCTACTAACCTTCTTCTTTTCGCCCACCATAACCTAACCCCAAATCTAACCATTTATAAGCATATACTAATATACAATCTTATAATAATAATAATAATAAAGTAGTCATTCAACATTTATTTTCTTATAGTCCAGGGTTTGCGCGTCAAGTACTCATTTATTTTCTTATAGTCATTCAATACTTGAAGGAAACTTATAGCTGAAATTTTTCGAAAGAGGAGAGAGAGAGATGATGGAACTGGACCAAACGAGGCCGGAGAACCCGGCCATGACTTTCGATGAGGTGTCCATGGAGCGTAGCAAGAGCTTCATCAAAGCCTTGCAGGTACTAACTACTTTCCTGTATCAGAATAAGAGCCACAAGTGAGGAATCTTTGTTACCAGATCTGTTACCAATTGTTTAATATTGTTTCATGGATTTGTGTTCTCCGGTGATGCGTTTCTCTTCTGTAGAACTTTTTTTAAGTCCGCTATTGCTTTTGGTGGATTGAGTGTTTTTGAAGTGCGCAAAATTATACGATGGGTGATTTTGCAGGAGCTGAAGAACTTAAGGCCTCAATTGTATTCTGCTGCCGAATACTGTGAGAAGTCTTATCTTCATAGCGAGCAGAAACAGACGTAAGGATTTATGTATTTCGTGCTTTCTTGATTTAATTGATGTTCTCGCTACTCGTTGCGTGACTTAGCTCCTTCTGCAAGGTATTATGAAACCTAATTTTTCCGACTTGAGATTTATTTGGAGAGACGACAGTCGATATCTATTCTTTACTAGATTTATATTGAGTTCTGCGTGGACTATTGAGTATGAAAGCTTGATCTGATTGTGTTGTGTATGTTGCAGAGTTTATGAAATTGTAGAATTTGATGCATAAATTATTTTAGATCAGAATGTTTTGAAGACTTCGTTTGCTGTTGAATGTGAGGTGAAGAATTTATGTAGCCAGTCACGAATCACATTTTAGGATACAGAACGTAAGGATTTAGTGAACCTTATATTTTGAAGGAATATGGAATTGTTTCTTCAGAATTAACAACCAGAAAGCAACATAGGTCTGCATTTCTGGAGCAATTAACCATTGATTGCGTCTGACAGTGCATGGTCAAGGCATTGACATTTAATGCTGTGTGAATTAGGTCAAAGTTAAAAAAATCAAATGCATCCATTCTCTGCTCATGTTCACATATACTCTTATTGCCATGGAATAGGGTACTGGACAACCTGAAAGATTATGCCGTGCGAGCTCTTGTTAATGCTGTCGATCACCTTGGTACTGTGGCTTACAAGTTAACTGACCTTCTTGAGCAACAAACATTTGATGTCTCAACCATGGAGGTTAAGGTTTCTTGTCTGAATCAGGTAATTCTCAACATTCGTCTGACTGGATGTCTTAGCATTTGAAATCATATGAAATGGACGGACTTTAACTCATTTAGTTTTTTGATACCAGCAATTTCTTACATGCCAAACATATACAGTTAAGGGAGGTCTTCGACAACAGCAGCTGTTGGCATTCATCCCAAGACATCACAAGCACTACATTTTGCCAAGTAATACTAATTTCTTTAATTTCTTTAGAAGTGCTAGTCTACGTAGGGCGATGTTATCAATTTCTCACTCCATTGCTTTCTGTTTGTGCTAGACTCTGTCAATAAGAAGGTACATTTTAGCCCACAAATACAGACTGATGCAAGACAAAATCATTTTCAAGCTAGATCTCGTCTTCAGCTTTCAGGTATTAAGTTTTCTTAATGAGACATTTACTTTGGTGGATTTGATACTGTTTTTGCCTTTGTTTCTCTCAATGTTGATGGGAAGGATCAAATTACTTGTCAAAACATTGCGTCAGGTTCCCCAGCATCAAAAACTCTTTCCTGGCACTTAGTTTCTGAGACCAAGTCTACACTGAAAGGGACTCTGCATGCTATGACAAGGTTACCCTATAAAAACTCTTTCTTGGGTTTTCAACCATGTCTGCCAAGAACTTTTCTATTTATATCTCTCTTGCTGAATATGACATTGAGGCGTTTTACATGTGCTTATCATCCAGTAATGAAGATGTAAAAACTTCTGGAAAATCTTCTGCAGTTTTTCAACTCTTGGGTATGTATAAAAGCAGAATGTTGCAACTCCAAATCAGTCTAGAAATATTAACATGTTATGCTTTGGATTCTATGCATGCAGATGAAGAAGAGAGTAGAAAAACAAGATCCTCAGGAGGTCTTGCTCAACTATCAAGCAGAGGTCCTGCAGCTGGTGCAATCATGCCAACATTTGATGTCCCACGCAGGGTAATGCCAAAATCAGCTAGAACACAGACACGCCTGATATTCTTCCAAGTGCATGCTTGATTATCTAACAAAGAGTATATTAAATTTTGTCAGCATCTCCTTGCATGAGATTCATATAATGTTGGCATGTTTGCATGAGATTCTTATAGTGTTTTTCTTAAACATTCATGCCAAATTCAGTTGGAAAGCTTTTCTATCATATTTTCATTTCATGCTCTCACGATCTCTTCTGAAAAACCATACCTCAGGAGCTCATGCTCAGCTATTAAGTCCCTTAATTTTTCTGTATTATATTTTTCTCATCACCTCTTTTTGGCTGCTTCTGAAAGTGCGTGTCTTCTTGGCTTTGATGGTGGGAAGTACTGCAATTTAAAGTGGTTTGTGATATACTGCTCCGAAAATCTTTCAAATTAATCATAAACATAAATGGTATGAGTCTTAATCTAGTGCCAGGTAAGTTGCCTGAGGAACATTGATGTGCCACTCTCTGAGGTCTAGAGTTTCCAATTGCTATTATTGGGAAATCATGACAAGCTGCTGCATTATTTAAATAGTGCTGCAAAATACTTCAAGCTTTTAAGCTGTTTGGATCCATAGGCATTATTGTGGATGGTTTCTTGTCCTTGCTCTAGTGCTGTCCTTTTGATATTCAATGATAGTGCAGGAAAAGGCTATGCTTTGTTTGGGTTTGCATAATAGTTTAATGACTTGTATTGAAAGTTCTTAGGTGCAATCTAGAAATGGTTATGAGACTGAACATGCCTTATGGTGTTCACCTTATGTACCTTGATGGGCTGTCAACGCTCAAATTTTCTCTTTGTAGAAAGAATCTACTGATTTTGAGTGAAAGTAGTGTCTATTGCAACCTTGTTATGCTTGCTTTAATGAAGAAACAAAGAAAGCAGTTGCTTCTCTCAAGTCTGGAAATTCTGGTTAACACCACATGCCTTGAAAAGAAGGTGCAGGGATAAAATTTTGCACAGTAGAGCTGTTCACCATATGAACTCTCCTTTTGCCTTTCAAAGAAGTGGGAATATGTAACAGTACAGACTTTTGAACTTTTGAGTACAGATCAAAATTCACCTAAAATGGCCTAGCAGCTGGGAACTAGTTGTTCTTATGGTTCACTTTAAGAATTCATTTATATCAAGCAAACCAAAGCATCATCACCCAGTTATTGATTGGATATTTCATATATGCTAGTTTGATTTTATTTTTTTTCTTGGAAAGATTGGGTTTTACAAGTTGTCAAATGCCATTACAGATGTACATGTAGTAGACAAATAAATGTTTTGGGACCATCCGGTTTAGGGATCCATTTGTGGTTGAGTGAACTATGGTTAAATATTAGATGAAGGGGTTCTTGTTAGCTTATTATTGACTACTTATTTTCTAATCATCACCGAAGACACTTCTGGGTTTTATCATTGATTGAAAACTGCCTATCTTTCTGGCTAGCCATATAACTTTCTTTGCTTGACAAATTTTGGTGAGGATTATTGTCATCAGTTTATTTTCTGCATGTCCTTTTGCATGTCCTTTCCAAATGGATGTGATTTCAAATCTCGAGGTTTGGTTGGCTCATCCGAGCATTCTGTTGTGTTTGCTTACTGTATGCTTTACTGCTAAGCATATGCTTATTCCAGTTTTGAACCTGCCCTGATAGTTGAGACAATGGTAACATAAGAATTTCAATTTGCAGGAATTGTTGGATACTTTTAAGCCTTTGACAGCATTCAGGTCATTTGACAACCCAAGGCATGAGATTGTGCGTGCTCCTGTTCGCAGTAAAAGCATGCTATCAGCTTTCTTTGTAAAGCAGAAATCCCCGAAGTTGAAGGCTGGCTCTGCTTCGTGAATCCTAGGTGGAGCAAATTGAATGTTACCAGTAAATGTCTCCAATTGTTGTTGATAATGAGTTCTTTTCAGCTCACTAGTTAGTCAATTTGTCAAAATTATATTTTCTTCCACTCCAATAATGCCCCCAGCTTGACTCTGATAATGGGTATGCTGTGCATAAAGATCCAGTGATGAATATAATCCAGATTGTCTACTGCCTGAATTTTTTGCCCCTGGCCTATGTTAATAAAGTTGGGTTCTGATGATGGTCGATGTCACAGTGCATTGTGTTACGTTGCTGAGATTGATAACACAAATTTACATGATGTCAGATTGGTGTTGTTTGTGAATACGTTCCGTTTAGGATGTACTAGCACTGATTTTTGGAAAATCATGTCATTTGAAATTGCGAGTTAGTTTGTATGCATTTTGTCCATAGGATTAGGTTATTTACTGCTGTCTTTTCGATCATGTCACTTGAGCAAGTTATGCCGCCGAATGTCATTTTCGTTTATCGAGGTCGTGGAAATTTGGGCCTTGCATAAATATGTGCTTAGCACTAGTTTGTTTTGTCTGTCAATTTATATTTGACCCTGCTATTAGTGTTTCTAACCAGAGCGTGCAAAGCATAAATCTGAACGTGATTTTTTATTGGATGGTTCCATTTACTTCATTTCTCTATATTTTTAAGCTGATGAGGCTTTGCAAAGTATGGAAGAAGAAGGTGAGTGTATTTACAAGGACGAGCATGGAATGCTTCTTGATGATGAAGCAACATCGACTAGAGATGCAATGTGAGAACTCGGTCTTTGCTTTCCTTTTGCATTCACATGGTTTGCCTTTTGTAGGCTTGATCTACCCTTCATATTTTGCCATTCTCCTCTGCTTCAAAGTTTAGTCTCCCAGAGTAATTTTTCTTGCTCCTCCTCCCTTAACTATCTCTTATCTCCATTCCATCACTGTCTTTTAACATAACCTCCTCACCTCCATAAGAATGATACCCATCATCGTCATCGGTGTCATTGTTGTGATAATCATCATCGTCATCCAAAAAAAGTAGACTCGGAATTAGAATAATGAGGGATGGGACGGAAATGAGAGAGAAGGCAAATTTAAAGTCGAGGATTTGTACAGGAAAGGAAACTGAAAGAGATATTGCAGGGGACGAACATAAAGTTGAGAATTTATATGAGAAAGCAAAGATACCGCATCAAAAAACATTCAAAGCAAAAATATAATTGTGGACTGTAATATCAATGAAAATTTTAAAATGTTTTTTTTAATTATAATATCAATTAAAATGTTATAGATATAAAACATGATATTATTGAAATATTATGTTTTTCGACGGCAAGTATTTCCCATTTTCAAAATGTATTATTCTCCTAAAAATTTTAAATTACTGTGGGTCATCTGTTAGCTTAGTGACGTGAGATAATGACGCTGTGAAGGCATTTGTTGGCCACAAGTAGTGGATGCTAGCCAGGATAAATATACTGCCACGATATGCGTGTATGCCAGCCATTGTGAATCTGCTGATAATTCCGCGCAGTGCAGTGAGAAGTCATGAAGCATATCTATAACTTATGTGGGACTTTTATTGTGCGTTTGTTGTTCAAAGAAAGACGGGGGGACCTTCAGAATCCTATCCTCCGGGGCTGAGGCTCGTCATGGCACGAGGAACTCGGACTGCAAAGCCAGGAAGGACCTCATGTACTTGCAATTCGCAGTCCATAGAGACTTGTGAGGCCCAAGAAGGCTAGGCCCTAGTGAATTTGGCGACTGTCTAGTGTCAACAGCCTACAGCTTTGCCTCATATATTTTGATTTTTAAGAGAAAAGTTCATATTGCCATTTATAATATTGTCTTGAAAATATTTATTTTTTATTTTTTATTTTTTAATTAATATTTTTTATATTTTTAAATTAATGTTCTGATATTAAAAATAATTTTTTTAAAAAATAAATTTATTTTAATATATTTTTTAATTTTTAAAAACAATATCATATTTTTAAACAACTTTCAAATTAAACGTCAGACTTCTCGATTTTTGCAAATTCTTCGACATGGCAGGCGACTAGCTGTGTATCACCAACTGGAACTTGGAGTATCGCGAAAAACTTGACAAGTGACAATAATTAAGAGAAAAAAGGTCTCATTGATTGATTTGTGGATGCTGAATAGAAACAATTTGGCCCCACTCGGTTCAAGACTAGAATCATGAATTATAAGTTTACTATAATCAATTTCTTTTTTTTTTATCATGATAATAAACATGAAATAATATTATTTTAATAAAATAATTTTTTTTTATTAACTCGACTTATATCATACCCTACTTTAATCAACCAGATAATTAGATAGGCTGAACAGGTCTTACAACTAGAATTTCAATAGTTCTTGACAATCTTCCTCCCTTTTTATAAACACGTGTGAGTGAGGAATTGAAAATCTTTAAATTTAAAGAATGTTTGAGAATATTTTTTTTTAAGAAATTTTTGTTTGAAAATATATTAAAATAATTTTATTTTTATTTTTTAAAATTTATTTTTTATATCAGCATAGTAAAATGATATAAAAATATAATTTTAAATAATTTTTTTTTTAATTTTCATAAAATATTCTTTAAAACACAATTTCAAACATACTTTTTATCGTGTTCAATACCGTCAAACCCGAACCTGTTTCTTTTACCCTTGTGCTCGAAAATAACCCGACCCTTTTAACAAAAATAGGAAAAAAAAAAAAACCCATCATCCTCTGCTTCTCACATGTCACCGCCAAAATCACAGATCCAATCTCAAAAAACCCAGCAAAACCAGACTCCCAGGCTCGTCTCCTCGCTTTTTCTTCCCCATCAACTCCCAATCCCATTAATTTATCACAATTATATGACACAGAAGCTAAGAAAATGTCAACATTTTTGCACCAAAGACCTCTCTACAGCCCACTCTCAGATCCCGACCCACTATCACCACGGCAATCTTCCTCCTCCCAAAGACAAATATCCCTCTTCAGCCGCACAGGCCTAATAGCCTTACTGTCCCTCCTCCTGATTCTTGGCGTAATTTTACCCTGGACAGGCACGCCCTCAATTTTCTCAGCAACAAAACCTGCCTCACTAACAAAATGGCAACAGTACACACTATCCCAAGCGGTGTCGTTTGTTGCGAAAAACAAGACAGTGATTGTTTGTGCAGTTAGCCAACCTTACTTGCCATTTTTAAGTAACTGGTTGATTAGTATTTCGAGACAAAAGCATCAAGATAAGGTTCTTGTTATTGCTGAGGATTATGCTACTCTTTATAAGGTTAATGAGAAATGGCCTGGTCATGCTGTTCTCGTACCTCCTGCTCCTGATTCACAGACTGCACATAAGTTTGGTTCTCAGGTGCTTGCTACGTTTAATTCTTTAATGCATTTATCTTCAATTAATTCTTATTTTCTTTGTCGCCGTTGTTGAATTGGCAATCATCGTTTGTGGCAAACGAAACTGCTATTTTAAGGATTCTGATTGATTTTGCTTGCTAATAGTTTACTTTATTTTTATAATCTGAAAAGACGATTTTGATTGGTTTCGTTGGATAGGGGTTTTTCAATTTCACATCCCGGAGGCCTAGGCACTTGCTGCACATTTTGGAGCTTGGATATAATGTGATGTACAACGATGTGGATATGGTCTGGTTGCAAGATCCTTTCCCGTATTTGGAGGGAAACCACGATGTATACTTCACCGATGACATGGCTGCGGTATGTATACTAACCTGCTTGTACCTTTGATGTGTAGTATGAATGAACTCCTACCCTATTCTGGGACATGATTGCTGCATCTCACTCTGAAACATTGTTGATTAACTTGTGTTTTGTTTCAAATGTCCTGATTTTCATATCAAATTCTAGTTTTTGTTTTGAGTGAAGTAACCTTATTTTACCTTGCCTCAGATGCTACCTTGAACTTTCGAATCCTGATATCTATGTCCCTTGATCTCTTGCATTTTGAGTCTTTTGACTCGTCCAGAGCTTGTTAATACTTGGTATTTAAGGTTAAACTTCATCAATCGATATCTTTTTGTGGCCATGAACTGGCTGTCTATGGATCATTTCCCTACTAAGTTTAACTCCATTTCTAGTGATATTGGTGGCGGATATGTCATTTTTTATTTTTTACTACTTTGGTATCAGCTTTATGCATCCCTTTGCACCATTCCACTTGATCATAAGTAATTCAATGTTTATATTGTTAGTGAAAACCTAAAATCAAGTAAATGAAACCTGTCCTTAGACTGTAAGCTTGTTTTTACGTGGTGGGGTGGTCTCAGCAATCTTTGGAATAAATACTATATGTGATGCCCTTTTTGTTTGCATTACCAGGTGAAGCCGCTGGGCCATTCCCATGATTTACCACCCCCGGGAAAAAAGGGGCGCACTTATATATGTAGCTGCATGATTTTCATGCACCCCACTGATGGAGCAAAACTAGTTTTGAAGAAATGGATTGAGGAACTTCAAGCTCAGCCTTGGTCCAAAACAAAGAAATCCAATGATCAGCCTGCTTTTAATTGGGCATTGAACAAAACAGCTGGACAGGTTTGTGCTGACCTTTTTAGTGCATCCACATTCCACAAATTGGATTATTGGATTTCACTTTTCCTTTTTTCTGATATAAATTAATTCTGCTTAAGGTATTGAAAACATGTGGACAGTGCTTTAGCTATTGAGGCTCGAGTCTGAAGGAGAACATTTTAAATTTATGAAGAACTAAAAATGTAAAATGAGTTCAAATTTGTACCCAGAAGACAAATAGTAGATTTGTTCCCCCTAGGTTTTCCATACGTTTCATGGTGCATCAATTGAGTTGTGATGTCTGTATATTCATGACATGTGCACAGGTGGATCTGTATCTTCTGCCCCAGGCAGCATTCCCAACAGGAGGGTTATACTTCAAGAATCAGACATGGGTGCAAGAAACTAAGGGAAAGCATGTTATCATTCACAACAATTACATCACAGGTTTTGAGAAGAAGATAAAGCGCTTCCATGATTATGGTCTCTGGTTGGTTGATGGTCATGCTAGTGAATCCCCACTTGGTAAATTATAATGAATCAAAAGACCATGTTAGTTCTGTCTGCGTGGCTAATCACATTCTTTCAGAACCCTGGATGAAATGTCAGCTATTGTTCATGGAATCACATATAGAAAATGGATGATTAGGAACTCTAGTTTTTTTCCTTTTCTTTTCCTCGTGCTTTATTTCCTGATAATAGCAGTGAATTAACTCAAGGGTGGATTGCTTTGGAAATGGCTTGGTTGGTTTCCTTTCTAACAGATTGAATTCAATTCACATAGACAGTGCAAAAGCAAAGGAAATGGCTTTGTTCATATTCTTTCTCCCATGGATGGAATTCCTTTCACGCATGACGTGCAGAAGCCCACGAGTAGTCTGTTGAATCAATTGGATTTCTGTTTCATATTTGACCGCCTTTTTGTGTTCAAGCCAGGGAACTATTTGCTTAAAATTTTATGCAAACACAATTTTTCCCTGCATTACAAAATCAATCATGTCTTCAGAAATCTTCACCAATGAAATTATTGTTATCATCTGTGAAGTTCGCAGTCTCATGTGCTCCCTCCCATGTCTGTGAATGAAAGCATTGGTGATGCTCCAATTAGTGGTTCTATTAGGGCATTAATGTACCAACTTTCCCAGGTTTTTAACTGTCTTGCGCAACAAGGTAATGCCAAATGAAGTCGAGCTCATAACTTGCATTAATAGAGAAGATGAGGCATTACTAACCAACTTCATCGGGTACTAAGTGGTGAGAGCTGCCACATGTCAAGGAGTTAAACAAGTGGTCGTAAAATGTTTCCTCCCTCGAGAGCGTACTGCAAATAATTGATTTATTTCCCTTTCTTTGCATAAAAATTTGGAGTCAAACTAGCTACAGCTTAGAGGAGGAGGCAGTAGCAAAGAAGTGTCGGCGAGGAATCCACTGCGTAAAATAAACGTTCAATTATTGAAACCTGGCTGTGGCCCCTCATTGGGGCAGGCATGGTGAACAAATTTCTGAGTTCGATTCGGGCAAGCAAGTGGATCTTCGGCATTAAAATAAAAATAAAAATTGTGAAGTGGTAGCGAGGAAAAATATTTAATAAAAATAAAAATAAATACAAGTAGATACTAGTTAGATATATTAATTTTATGTATATTAATTATTGATTAGCATCTAAAGAAAAAAAATTGGTTTCTATACATAATTTGCTTCTGATTGAGAGGTTTCTAGTGTGAGCTTCTTCAGTGGTAATAATTATTAGTACTTTTTTTCGACAAGAAGAATCAAATGAAATTAAAATCGGACAAAATCGGTTTATATGTACACATCAATCAATACACTGAAACGGAAAGCAGCTAAAAATGAGAAAGATGAACGGTTTGTTTTTGTATCTTGAAAAAAAATAATTTTTTTTTATTTTAAAATAATATTTTTTTTTTATATTTTTACATCATTTTAATGTGTTGATATCAGAAATAATTTTTAAAAAATAAAAAAATATTATTTTAATAATTTTTAAAATAAAAAATATTTTAAATAAACAATTATAATCACAATCTCAAAAAAAAAAACCCTACACCGTAACTTTAAGCAACTATAATATAAAGCAACTATAATATACTGCAAAATCACCGCAACTTTAAGCAAATATATATTACCTTGCTTTTTTTTTTTTTTGTGCTTGTGCACATCATTGAGAGCTTCATCTCGACCATGCTTCCTTTTCTGAAATCATACAACAACAAAGTACATATTGGTTTCGTTTGTTTTTGTGGTTACAATTAGGTTTGTGTGTGAAGTTTATAAAAACAAAAAAAAAATTAACTTGTTATAATTAAATTTTGTGTATAATTGAAAACCCTAACCTCAACCACATGAATAAAACCAAACAATATTGAAGTGATTTGTGATTTTGACATTAAATGATTCATGC
>Ga0325411_1003113_pt1 | contig 18663 bp, 7 predicted proteins | sample PopdelMetagenome_13_FD_206181 | JGI IMG/M metagenome (GOLD analysis project Ga0325411, IMG submission 206181) | Populus deltoides microbial communities from Bellville, Georgia, United States - Xylem-PdIQD-R4 | ecosystem: Host-associated > Plants > Phyllosphere > Stem > Wood/Secondary xylem...
GAGAAAAAATATTTTTAAAATAAAAACTACAACAATATTACAACATGTTTGAAGAAACACTCATGTTTGGGTATAAATGTTCCACGTAGACAACATGCACGTAAGAGGGAGCAATCCAAAATAGATGTAATTAAAAGACAACATACATTTAAGATTCTTTTTTCTTCTATCGACAACATACATATATAAGATTCTTTAAATCTTATTAGTTGGCTGGTGATATGGCCAACGTGTTCATACTTTATTTTTTCTGTTCGAGCTAGCTGCCTATAAAAATATATAATTGATTGAAAGTTGAATTATAGAGATGCAGCCACTGCATATTTTAAATTGATTTTTTTTTCTAATCATTTTAGCCATTTGATTGAGGTTAGTTCTCGTTAAATGATTCAGAGGGTGAGAGATTGTGTTCGAGAATATAATAGTGGTTACGGTTCAAAATAATTTTTGTTTAAAAATATATTAAAATAATATTTATTTATTAAAAATTATTTTAAATATCAACACATCAAAACAATTTAAAATATCTTTTTAAAGCTACCAAGCAAACTAGCCAAGACTCTCACCGCTGGCGAACCTGTCATGGGAATCTAGTAGATACAGGTATACATCCAATACTTTAATGATTGTACATCAATTCTAATATCTTTTTGTCTGACCTTTTTGCTGCCTAATTGAGACGTCCGAAATTATGTGACACATATACCCATTTGCCTAATCGCACGGACACCAAGTCTTTTTGTGTGGTTTTAGATAACGCCGCGTGACCATATGGATGGAAAAACGAGGGCCTCGTTTTACATTATATCATCCAAAGTTGGATCAACATAGCAATAAAACATTTTGTGATCCATTATTATTGGATAAAAAAAGTTATTTTGTTGATACAACGCTAACAACATTGTTAAAAAATTATCTCAACTCAATAGTTTAAGTTGTTAGATGAGGTTCCATGATATAATTTATGTTATTTTCTAACACACCCCCTTAAGTGAAAGTCTTTTAGGCTTGAAACTTGTATAGATCCACATTACCTTATGCTTAATTTTTATCAAACAAATAGGGGATGGTGAGATTCAAACTCGTGACTGCTTGGTCATCAAGGTTTTAATACCATATCAAATAATCATCTCAATCTAATAGCTTAACATATTAGATGAGGTCTTAAAATATAATTTATATTATTCTCTAACAAATACTACAGCAAGCTCGATCATTTTTTTTCTAATTTTTTAATGAAGAAATGAATTTATATGTGACAAAATTTGTTCAGAAGAAAACCTTTCTTGCAAATCATTATGATTTGTAAAGCGAGAACATGATTTCAAATTATTCTCTATTTTCCTTTGTTTCAATCATTCAGCTAATAATAAATCATAGATCATTGAAACCTTACGTGTTTCCTTTTTTTTTTTTATTGAATTACGACCTCACATTTTTTAAAGCCTACCAGTCAGCACAACAAGTCACGCTAATCTGATAATTTGTCTACATCAATATGTCTCCCCTTCGATAGACAACTAAACTCAATATAACAACCAATTATGTCAAACTTCAATACTCGTATTATTATATTTTTTTTATTTTTAAAATTTATTTTTAACATTAACATACTAAAATAATTAAAAAAATTTAATTTCAAATAAAAAAATTATTTTTTAAAAAAGCATGGTGCCACCGTAAAAACAAACACCGCGGTATTTCGTGCATATACTAAAGCTTGATAAATGTATATTTCAGTTCACTTTCATGAAAATGTCTGATAAAGATTATGCAAACGACCAGCTGAGCGCAAGATCCACAAATAGCGTCCTGCCTCTTTGATTTTTTTCCCTTGACAATGTGATTTCTCTTCAGTTCGAGCAATGCAGAAGATCTGTACTATTGGTTGCATGTACTTGTATGAGTAGTTAGTTTGATGCAGAAAGAAATAGAAGGTATAGCCTATCAAGCAATTCTTGCTAAATTGTACCAGAAAAGCGCCATTATCATTACGTTTTTGGCAAGTTTGAAAAACAAAAATATGGTTTTTTATCGCTCTGTGCTTCAATGATAATCAGTCTCTTTCTTCTTGCTTTATAAAGAGGGGGACTTGCAGAAGCCAGAAAGAGATAAACGACAATGGGGGCGTCCTCAAGCCGCAATAGAAGAACTGGTGAAAGTAAAATTTCCATGAAAAACAATTAAATAATTAAACTGGTTTTTTTAAAAAATAAAAAACCAAAACCGGTTCAAACCGACCGGTTTCGGTTCGGTTATTTTAGAACAAAAACTGGTTTTTTCAGTTTGAGTCGGCTTTTCTGGTTTGGCTCGGTTTTTTCCGGTTTGGTTTTTTTTAATTTCAGGCTTATAAAACCGAAACCAAAACAGTTTTTGTTCTAAAAAATTGAATCCTCCATGACAATCGTTTTTTTTTCTTTTAATTTTAATATCTTTAGGCCTTGGAGCCTAAAAATATTTTCTACCCAATCAACTTTTTATACCTCCTTTTTCAAGGCTTTATTGCTACTATGTTATTCTATAACTTTTTAGAATATGGTTGTTATGATTTATAAGAAGTAATTTTTGAGTTTGAGTTATAGTTTAAAAATTATTTTTTTATAAATAATTTATAATAAATTAAGTTAAAGTAACAAAGTAATTTTGATAAAAATTATTCAAAAATACTTTTTTTAAGGAGATTAGTATAAGAAAGAATACAATGTTAAAACTAAAAAATTTAACTTTTGATTTTAAAAAATCAATTTTTTTTAATAATTTGATAAAAAGAAAATTACAATCGAGCAAGCAAGAACAACAAAATCACTCAACACAATTTTTCAATCAGTATTTGATATTAAAATATATCACTCTTCTACATGCAATAAGATTTATGGATAATTAAAAAGAAATAAATTATTTTAAAAAATATTACTCTGATTATTCTATAATTTAATTATTTTTATGTTTATTTTTTGTGTTTTGAAAAATTACAATTTATATAAAAGCTCATGTAATTTTTCAAAAAAAAAAAAAGAGTAGAAATAAAATCAAATTGTCAGTTGATTTTTTCTATTTAGAATAACAAGTTGTGTTTCCTGCATTACATAGATTAAAGGACAAGAACCATCCTCCTGCAACATCACCTCTTGGTTGATGGTTGATGATGAGGTTTCGAAGAAATCCAACTAAAGAACGGACCATTAAATCAATGATTCCAACAACAGTGGTCCAATTGGAGATTGCATAAGGCCATAGAGATCTTCATTGGTCCAGCTTAGTTATTGAGTCGCTCTTGAAAACAAACTTGTGTTCGTAAGAGTCCAAGTCTGGCTTATCCCTGATCATTGGTTCGATTGAGCTAGGCCCTTGACAGGATTACTTGAACTTGGAACTCATCAGTAATTCGAGAACAGGCCATCTCTTAGGTGCCCCCTTCTCTCTCCACTCTTCTATCTGTTTTGTTTACAAAGAGAAGAGATGGATTGAAAGTTATGATCTCAGTGCAAAAAGTCGAAAAGAAAAAAGAAAAAACCTTAGCAGGCATGCTTCCACGTCTCCTAGAATAAAGTATGCGGAAAAAAAATTCATTGCACTGCGTAAATTCATAGTGACAATAAGTCTCTGTGAATGGTAAATTGAGCAGTTTTAGTTTTTTTTTTTTTTTTTTATATGTTAATGGCTCTAAAATTTCTTGTAGAATCCTTAGGCCTTTTTTCACGACAATAAAATTTGTTCTTCTTTTTATTTTGTATTTTTTGTTTTTACCTCTTGTTAAATTATGTAAATCTAGCAAACTGTCATACTTCAGAATTCCCTCCCTGCATTAGCCCAGAGGAAAAGGATTAGATCAAATCTAGTCTAATTTAACACTATATGCACATAGCATGTCTCAAATGGATTTATTCATGAACCATATGAGTGCAACCAGTGAAGAACATTCACTACATGCTCAGGAAATTCCTCATTTTCCCATGTGTCGCAAGAAAAATTCAGAATGGCACAAGCCGACATCTCGAGCAGAGTCAGATTAGCAAATACGAAAGATGTAAATAGCAAAATTTGACATTCAATCACCATGAATAGAAAATGAACATCATCATAGCTAGAAACTTGTTTACGGCTGAACTATAGTGTTGTGAGCTTCAACTGTACACTATATAAAGCATACAGATAGGCAATCTACATGCCCCTTGAACCAGGAATATCAATCCACTCTAGCTGGAGTTCGACTTCGCCACTCTCCACATGTCGAAGTCTAAGAAACATGTTTTGAATCACTTTGCCATTAGCCCAGACAATGCAGCTCTCTTCAGCTAGGCAGTTTTCCCTGCTTGGTTGAATTTTTCTTATAATAGTTCCACTAGGGAGGTTATCCAATTGCATCCTTGCGACTTCTATGAATTGTCTGATGTCGAATTCTGCATCTCCCATCTTATCATCTAAGCTGAATGTGTCTTTGTCATACACTTTCTGCAGTTACAATAAACAAAGAACTTTGTCACAAAGAATTCAGCCAGCAGCAGCATGTAACATAGTTAAATGTACGTAAATCTTGTCCTCATTACGACAATGAAATGCATTTCATTCTGCTAATCGGACGCATGTTGATGACAAACTACGTTATCTTGTACCCTAAAATGCACCAACAATGAAATTCTTTTGTCTTGTTAAGTAAATCCTCCTATAGCAACCTAAAAAATATTGTGCCAAAGCACATAATAATTCAGCATGAAGAAAGACAAGAAACTTTAAACATGTTGACTTTATATTTGCATTAATATTGCAACAAGATTTTGCTTAAAAAGGTTTCCTGGCAGGGGAATTTCAGCTAGGCTTTCTACTTCTATGTAGTCGCGCCTACAATAATAAGTAATTCTGAGTAATTAGATTTGAGTGAGCTATAATTAGATGAGAATCTGTCTTAAATAAAATATATAAATAGTGTAATAGATGTATTTATAAATAAGTAAGATAGTTTTAGATCTAAGAGAAGATCTAGTCGTATCAAATCAAAATAACAACTAAAAAATATCATAACTTTAAATCTAAATCTAAAAGCAGAAGCAAAGAAGCCTAGTTGATGCCTGCTAGACAGACACATCGAAAATTAAGCAACTTGAAACATTCAGTTCTTCGGATGAAAAAAATACTATTATATATACTCACTATCAAGACTGGAAGATTTGGATCCACAACGGAAAGAGTTAAATCATCATTCCACACAGGATTGATATTTTGCTTTATAACACGAGTCTTCAGTTTCTGTAAGAGAACACATTGATAAAAATCAATTCAAGAAAACAAAATCACAGAATATTCAAATTCTTGATGTTATGACAAGGCTTCGCAAGCACAAGAGGGAACTTTAACCACATCAAAATACAAGAGACCAGCATAACCATTTTCTTTCCATTTCCAGTCTTTTTAACTCCTTCTTGGGTTAGGCTTTGTGGGTGTGGAGACCCAAAAAAATATAGTTGGATGGATTTTAGCGTAGGACACTCACTCTCAACTCTCATCATTCAACAACAACTTAAGCTGGTAGCCAACAACTAGTGCCAAGAATAAAATAGACAAACAACCAAACATTTTGTTTGTTAATTATCTTTCTATCTTGATGATGAAAGTCTGAAACATAAGTTTCTTATTGAAAGCAAGCCTTATTTATCTTTAAAGGACAAGAGTAATAAAATAACAAGAGCAACTTTTGAGATATTAAATTTCAAAGTGGGAAATCAATTTGATAGCTCCCGTAAAAGAAATTGATTAGTGTGAGTCTAAGAACAAGAACCCTACCTGCTTGGAGAGAATTTATAACGGAAGATAGGATAACAAATCAGTATTAATTTTGAAGGTGTGAATACAGGACTTAAAAACTAAGGTGAACAGAGTCCACGTCAAGAAGACTTTTTTTCATTTTTGGTTTTGACTGTTCCAAGACTAAGTTCCTTGCTGATTGAGTTTTCGGATTCAGTAGAAGAAATTCTCTTTTTCTGCATCCCCTTGAATTTGAATTAATTAGAGATGATAACAACAAGATCAATACCAGCCATCCAAGGGTAACAACAACAGGACCAGTTCATGATTTTTAATTAATCCTAATAACAATCGATAAACCAATAATTAATTAATGCCATGACACCACCACCGCACACAGGGGTAAAACAATTTGCACAGCAACACCTAAGTAACTCATAACATTAAAAATCACAGTAACCAGACTCCAAACCAATCCAAAAACAAGAAACAAAACTGAACAGAAGCAAAAAGTCAAAATGATGCAAGAAATGAAACAAAGATATATACACAAGAACCTGTACAAGAGAACATATGTAATACCTGTTTGCCCATCCTGACCACAACATAAGGGTCACTGCTGCGGATATCTCTGATAGCAAGGTCGATCCCTCTGGTCACATGAATTCTAAGCAAACCTAACAAGTTCTCCATGACTAGAAAAAGATGAAACAAAAGAAACCAAGAAAACTGATTGGTTTCAGCAACAGAACTGAGGAGAAGACAAGAGTTGTTACGTCTAAAGTTCTTGTGATTTCTTGTTTTTGCAAGAGGGGGGAAGTGTAGTGGACGGTCTGAAATGACAATTGGTCTTGTATTTATTGATTTAGAATAATATGAATAATTTCACGTGATTTTATCTCATAGATTTTAAGTTATTGAGTTAAATTAGATTTTTAATATAGTAATATCAAAGTGTTGACCAAGTAATTATAACTTCAAATCTCATCATCCCAGTTTCCGCGTGAGAAGATTCTATGACATTTATCGTACGTGTCCAAAACATGAAGATCTTATTCTCGGAAGCTGCAATGCTATGTTAGATCATATTTCTTTCTGGGGTTTTAAGGTACAAAATGTGAGAAATATGTCAAATATTATATTTCTTTGTGAGATCATCTATAGCTCAAGTTTTTATGTAAGATGATTTTTTTTTTACATTTATCATGTCCAAAACATGAAGGTTTTATTCTCGGCAGCTGCAATGCTATCGCTATTTTAGACTCATTCATTCAAATTTTCTCGTTTATCATGTCAAACTCTTAAATGATCTTCATGGAGAGGTTGACTTGGCCAATAAGGAGTTTTGGGGATTGGACCTTCCCATCCCCGTGTTCTTCAAGTTCTTAAACTTTTATATGGTCACTCATTTTAAAAATAGGGTTTACTTTGATGACAAAAAAAAAAACCTCATTTGGGATTTTAATTATATTTAATTTTTATCATTAATGTTTTATTGAAACCCTATATATTTAAATATTAGTTTATCATGTGATAATATTTTAATTTTGAATTATAATTGTCAAATATGATTCAAGTTATAAATCATCGGATGAACTTAAATTATTTTTTTTATATAAATCATTTAAAAAAGAACAAAATTGGTGTTGATAAAGTCTAATTTATATTTGGTTTGACGTTAATCTATCATGTTAATTGAATTTGATTGTACAATATCTTTGAACTCAATCCAAGCTTTAAAAAATAGATTCCGAGCTCAACTAACCCATGAATTTTATAACTATGTTTCCTTCTACGTGCAATTACAATGGGAATTTCGTTTGAAAACGTTATATTTTCTATAAGTGGGTTGTATTTTGTAGTTCTATCTATATAACCATATTGTTTTCGACAAAAAGAAAGGAAAAAATAATTTTTTTGTGACAGTGAGATTCGAATAATGAATTTTCACTATCTGCCAATGCGGTGTTAATGGCCGGACGATCATTGGAACATGGTGAAAATACCAAAGTCCAGAATTTTTTTATTTTTTTTGAGAAGATAAACCAAATTCCAGATTGTTAATTTAAAGCAATATGGCTAAATTTCATTGAGAGGAATCGGAAAAGAAAAACGAGTCAACATCGTAATGTGTATTTGAGAGATTGTCTCGGTGAAGAAGGGAATTGAGAGCATTGAAAGTGACGAAGCATTTACCCCAAGAGGCAAAGACACTCTATGCCAATCGAACAAAGTTTGAAGAGATCTTCGGATAGCGTCAGCTAGGATCGGGACTCTGCTAGCATGACCTTACCGAGCTGATATGTGAGATATATAGTGCGGTTAAATCTGACTCGTAGTTAAGAAAGAGAAGTACTAGTGTAGAGAAAACCATATCTCAGTTCATGTTAATTGATGTTCAACTCAATAGTGATACACTTTCATAAAATAAAGCAAGAGACGAGAGATTTATTTAATATGAGTCTTTCGAAATGTTGCTTGGTAAATATATAGAGACTAGGAAAGAAAGGCCTGCTACTGGGAGTATGATTGACGACTTTTCTCGGTAGGGAAGTAGCTAGACCTAGATCGAAGTTGGATGGCCATTCACTAAAGCAAATGCCATTTCATCGGTTTTCATGTCTACTCAACAATTTTGTTGACAAAAAGCAGATGGATGGATGATCTCATTAGGAATTCATTGATATAATAGGGATCTAATTGAGATAAAAATAGGTTGAGAACCCAATCAATACTATCCTGGAAGGAGGAAGACTTCTCTCAAGTTTTTCCAGGTATTATCTTCTATGTTTTGATTTTATTTTTGGAGAGAAATATTGAGGCCATAAGCATATACGTAACTCGTGACAATGGATAAATCCTTCTCTAGTAAGAATTTCACCAGATGTAAATGTGGTTTAAGATGGACAGGAACCTAGTTGATCCTCTAGAAAGTCAACTAAATCCTACATTTTCATGCTTGGTCAAGACGGACCATGTCATGATACAAAAAAGAAATTATGATGAAAAGGTTATCTCGAAGATACAACAACACCTTATAAAAAAACGTGGAGAAATTAAGGAACAAAAACATCTGGTGAAAACAATTTAATGTAGCTGTTGGATTTGTGCACAAGTCTTTGACATTGTACATTATACCTTATCTCTTTATTTTATTTTTCACTCACCAACAGTGTCCTCTCCAGTCTCCGGTGACTTGTACTATGCTCGAACAGGGAGTGAATTACTATATATGGCGTCCTCTCCACTTACTTGTACTCCTGAAAGCAAGTCAAATAGCTTTACTATGCTTGAACAGAGAGTGAATTAATTTGGGTCGAATGTTCTGCTTTGTAACGATTACCCTGGCGAGTGATCTGCTCTGCAACCTTGAAGTTAGTTTTTTTTTTTTTTTTTTATTAAGAGTGTTTAGCACAATAACCAGGATCTGCTCTGTTTAGCACAATAACCATGTTTAGCACCAGTGTTTTTTTTGTTACGGTAATATTAAAAATAAATCTTAAAAATAAAAATGCTTTTTTAATACTTTTTTTTTTTTTTAGTAATGAACACCCACTAGTGAGAAAGTCACGTGCCTCTGGAGTGTACCTGTATTTAATATATGTACTATTTATTTTATTGGTAGATGAGGCAGAGATCTAGCTAGGTTGACCCACGAAGATATGCACAGGTTCGGCCCGTGGGTGGGTCTCCTTGGGGCCGCTTTTGAGGAGGGATGAGTCCGACTGCTCATCCTGGCACGAGAATCCTGCATGGTGTGACTCTCTCCTGGTGTGTAAATCCATCAAATCCACAAGGTCCCAAAGTTGTTCACATGTGTACATCAAATGGGATCCAGAGACCAAATTATAATCACAATTACTTTTAGAAATGGGTCATGTGAATTCTCCTCTGAAATATTGTGTTTGGTCTCTACTTTTGTAGAAATGACACCCGTTTTGATATGAATATCTCGTAAAACGACCACAACATTCCTTAAATGGGTCTAATCTATCTTGAATAGTCAAAATCCATGACAAAGGAAAGAACCAAGAGCATGATTGCCGGTCGTATATATCATTTATCAAGTGTATGCTTTCCTTTCATTTTATCTCTACATGAGTGGGACTAATCAATGCCTTTCTTTTCTAGTGGGAGACATGGATTTAGCATTAAGGAGATTAAGAGTGTGTTTGGTATTGCGGTAGCTGTTGTGGTTATGGTTTGAAAAAAATTCTTTTATAAAAAATATTTTTAGTTGAGGTTGGTTTGAAAAAATAGATATTTGGTTAAAACTGTGGTTGAAATTGAGGTTGAACAAAAAATAATTTAATGTGTTTGATTAAGAATGCTTTTGAAATTGAAGTTATAAAATAATTTTAAAAAAATATATATTAATATTGATGGTTTTTAATTTAAATATTGTAGATTTAACTACTGTCATTACATCATAAAATAAATAATATTTTATATAAAATATTTTTTATTGTTCCATTAAATTATCTACAATTTTTTTACGTATGAAATACATTCGACAAGTACTACAGTCATTAACTAAGGTTAAACATTAATTTTTTAAATAAAACAATTAAAAAGAAAAAATAAAATAAAATAAAATAAAATATTTTATTTTATTTTACTGGGTCGGACAAGTTGGTAGTTATGTTTTAAAATATATTAAAATAATATTTTTTCATTGTATAAAATTTATTTTGATATTAATATATAACAATTTAATTTAATTTTTATTTTTAAAAATAGAAAAATAATTATAATTTAACCATAATCCAAACATGGCCATAATCATCATTTATAAGAAGAAAGCTAGTGATGGCTTGGCGTTGGCATAAATTATTTTATCCGGTCTGGCACCCCATGCATTTTCTGTTAGTTTTAATTTCTTACCATGTAGAGCCCGCAGAGAATGAAAACTTAATTATTTATGGAAACAGGCGGGACGCATGTGAAAGCAGCCTTTGGCTGCTTCTTCCAATCCTGCGTTGCGAACATAGAAAATAATGGGGCCCATAAACAGTAATTAGTGGTTTTTTCTTTACCAAACGCTTGGCTCCGCAATCTCCACCGTGTAAACAAACGGCCTCTAAGTCTTGATATTTTGATTTAATAATTTGAATAGACCTTGTATTTGGTGATGAATTTGATTTCTTTTATGGTTTGAATTATTTCTTATTTGGTTTGCTTATTTTCTAGTTTCTTTAATATATATATATATATATATATATATATATATATAGTAAGTGCAATCTTGCATGAGATTTTTTTCTCTCTTTGATTTTATTTAATTAATTTCATATATGTGTCTATTTCTACCATCATTTGATTAAATAAAAAATTTATTTTAATAAACAAATTTATTGAACACAACTCGATAAATGTCCATTATTAAAAGATCAAATATCTTGATTTATATCTGTCACTTGATTTTTCCAGTTACGTCTTTAGTTATTAGTTATTGTTAATGATATTTTTTATTCATTGATATAAATAATTTTGATTTATTAATTGTATGTTTATTCACACTTCATTATTTTATGTAAAAAAGATGTCAAAAAAGCTCACAAATTCAAATTTTTTTATTGAAAAAAAATATAATCCACGGGGAATGGAGGTCAAATAACTAATGCAAATTAATATCTAATCATAAAAAAAAAAAAATCCAACCGAACGGCATCAACAACAAGAAGATAACTAAGATGATCAAAGATATTGGCGAGAAAGGCAATATACATAATGGTGGTAAATAAGGTCATATGTCACGAAATTGCCGATGGTACAGGAAGCCTGTTAAAGAAAATGTTGCAGTAACAATTTGCATTGACGACAATAATAAATGAACAAGCTATGAGTTTAATTTATGTTTGTTTTCATCAAATTATGTGTTGAACTCATTTTAAAATTTTCGTTTAATCTTAATAATTATAAAAGAGATACAATAAAAATAATTATACAAGGAATAATAAAAAAGTATCCCACGTCAAAATGAAATTCTTTTGAATCTCAATGCATTTGACAAAGATTATAATAATTCAAGATCAAAGTGTGGAGATGCTACACAAGTAGCCAAATCATCCATTTGTCAAAAACAAGACCAAAAGCCCATAAAAAGAATCCAGATGTTCATCAAGTGATTGGTGAATCAAAACCTCTAACCCCTTTTGACTTGAAACGTGGACTTATATTTTCATAACACGTGTCAAGATGCACGGTTTCCCCCCCTCTCTGCCACCCAAAAATCCACACTTTCTATCCTCAAGACCGCTTTGCTTTGCTTAGTGAGCAGCCAACATTGTTTTTTTTTTTTTTTGTTTCTACTTAGTACACTTCAATGCATTCATGTATTAATGTAAACCCATGATTTTTTCTGTTGAAAGGTTGAATCTTTATGCAAAATGTTACTATGATTCTATTGTTGTGTTCGCTTGATGTTTCCACTCTGTGTGTAAATAGACTTGCTAGTTAATTCTACTATTTTTGTGGTTTAGCAATACGTAGCACTTCTTGGATTTTGGAAAGTGGGTTTTTCTGCTCCTTTTCTGTTTTGGAAGATGGATAATTGTAGTCTTGAACTCCCTTTTGCTTCTCTTTGTGTCGGCCATTAGTTATATTTAATGTATGAGGTGAGAAATGTTTTGAAGCGCGCCGTGAGGATTCAAATGTTATGATCGAATCCAATGAATGTACCAAAGCATGGGGGTTCATGATATGAAAATGGGTTTTGTCTTGATGAGTTCAATAGAGTTTTTTTTGAGGATTTCCATCAAATAGGATAGGTGCATATCCAGTGGATGTAGAAATGATTGTGTGGCCGTGCATCTTAAGTTTTTATAGGTAACCATTTATTGTATGATTAAATAATGGGGAAGCATGATTTATTTTATTGCTTGTGCTATGATTTATTAATCTTTCAAGAAGAATGAAGTTCCTCCTAATGTTGGACTTTCTGTTCCCTTTCCTTACCACAGGACCCTTCAACATGGAGATAGGCACTACAAGGTAAGCATTCCTGATTGACCTTTTACAGTTATTTTACCTTTTCCTTTTCAGAAAAACTGATGCCATAAATTAAGCTGAGCTTATGATCATGGTATGATGGGCTTATAGTTTCTCGATAAGATGCTTTCTGCGATGCCCTTACCAAGATTACAATAGCATCTTTAAGTTGATACGGCAAAGAGGGGAGACAAAGCCAACTGTTATGTGTGGATAGGATCTCCCAATTCAAAAAGTTGAAACTGTTGGCAATTGCTGAAAAGGATATTTCAGATTTGCTATGCCGAGAATATATTTCAGATTTGCTATGCCGAGAATGTTTTTCATTGGCAACCTCTTCTCTTTGCTTTTAAACTGCAGAAAAGGACTCAAGTTTTTTCTGCCAGTTACCATTGTTTTTGTTCGCACCCCATTTTGTTTGATTTTTCTGTAACTGTCACCTCATTTCCCTATTGTTCAATGCATTTCAGAGTAGTTTACCTCTTCCTGACCATGTTTAGCTTTGTTATGATTGGTGATAGGTGTTGTATTGGCAAACAAGTACCATGGTTTTCACGGAATTCACGAATGTTAGATGTGGAAAGCATCCATAAGCTTCCTTATCATGTGTTTGGCTGCACCATTAAACCAAGCAACCTAAGGTTTGCTCATTCTTATTGGGGCTCTGCTAGGAAAAATTGGATGAGCAATGTATTGTGGAGAACATATACCATGCCTGTTAGTTTGGAGGAATCTTCGTCAGAACAGCCAGAAGACTATTCAGATGATGAAGGGAATTCATCCGAGGATATACCAGAAGAGCCTCTTGATCAACCATTGAGCAGTGATGAGGTGAGCTCACATTTTCACTTCTGTTTGGTAAAGTATGATAATATCAGTTACAGAGTTTTGTCATTGCTGAAACAGCAAACAGGCATGGAGCAACTAGCATTCTCTTCCAATCGAGACCTTCTCTTTCTATAAATAAATTAATAAATAAATAGAGAGCGAATATCTTTCAAGGTTGGACTGGCATCTGTTCCTTAAAGACTTTTAACTGCATACTTCCTAGCAATGCAACAATTAAATGAAAACACGAGAAGCATAAAAGCCAATAGCGTACACTTGCTGGCATCCTCATAAACATCGAGTGGAGTAAACTGCTTTTAATTATGTTCAGCATGTGATTCTGTGTTGACCTCAAATGGATTAGTAGCTTCCATTTTGCTGTTTCTTCTGGGTAAAAATATATTGGTATATTTGACATGAGCATTGATATTATGATTTTGTTTGTTCTGTCTCATTTGCCATATTCTTCAATTTACATGTGAAGTTCTATTTCTTGCTATAGCTCTGCTTCATTTGAAAGTGGACGTTAGTTTTCATCAGGATGTGCTGGACATTAACCCCATTCCTGAAATTCTGGTGCTGCCAAAATTGAATGTGCCTGCTAAGGTCGTAGCTGTAATCTTTAGTACTGTATAACAATGAAATTGCCAAGTGTGGACTCTGTTAGGCCAATTGACATGCACCATAAGAAAAAAAAAATGTCTGGGTTGTGGTCTATCCTTTGAGAAAGAAACGTGGACTGATATTCTATAGTTTTTGACAGTTGAAGGCACTGCTGCTTGATTCTCAGAGAAAAAACCTTACAAAAAAACTAAGTGAAGCCAATCAGCAAAACCGGTTTCTCAAACGACAGGTTTGTATATGTGGAAACTTGGGTATGTTTTGGAGGAAAACCTGATGTTATATATAAAAATTCCTTATGCATTTTGTTGGTGGTTTTGCTTGCATTCTAGCTGCATATGATTTATATCTGATATCAGGACTATAACACATTCATGGTCTGACTTTGATGGATGATTTGCCATCTTGTTGCAGTTGTCATGTACTTTTTTTTTATTATTATTTTTTTATCAAGCCCCAATACTAGACACAAGTAAATCCCTGTCCCAAAAGTTTTGGGTCATTTGGATGGATCGTTTTTCTCCATTTAACTATCATAAAAAGTTGTTATTCTCAACTCACTTGCCCCCCGACCATGATGACACTAGGTACTGAAAAATGTTAACTTTGACACCCCTGCTCCATACAGAAAAACAATCCCTTCAATATGTTGTGTATCTCTAAAGTTGCAATGCATATGCTAGATTTCTGCATATCCCAAGTACTCTGGACTCCAGAATACCTATCTGAAAACTTTCAGTAGATACAACCTTTGGTTCCTTTGTCAGAATTACATCAACAAAGAGAGTGCAATTTGGAATATCATCGTGACATACATGGTAAATTCATCCATGCTATCAGAGGAAATATGGTCTCTGAAAATTATAGAAGTTGTTTAGAAATATAATAATACTCTAATTTTTAAAAAAACTGAAACTTATTTAAATACAATATTTTTTTGCATGTGGAAAACTAGGGGTGTGTTTAGTAACAAAAATCTATTTTCTTTTTCCAATATTTCTTTTCCATTAAAAAATTGAAAAACATGTTCATTTATTGAAAACGCAGACAAATTTTTCATAAAGAAATGCATCAAGATTACAAATATTTTTAATAAAAATCAAAGTTATAATTTATAATAGTGATGTTAATATTTTGTATTCATGATATTCTAATTATAGAGTATTAATTTTATTTAATTCAAATTAAAAATTTTCTTGAAAATATTAAAAAAATAATTTTAATCTTTTACTTTGCTAAAAAAAACATGTATATAAAAGAAAATAATTGTATTATTCACATCTTTTTTTTTTCATTTGAAAAATAGTGAAAACTTGTATACGAAAAATATTGAGAACCTTTAAAATGTGTTTTCCAAACTCAGTATAAATTTAAAAACCTGAAAAAATAGTTTTCTATTTTTCTGGATGGAGAGATGTTGTATTTGAATATTTTCATATTTAGTTAATGTCATAAATTTAATTCCTCTTATAAATAAAATAAAGATGTTTTTTAGTTAACAATACAATTTTTTATGATAATTTTTTTATTTTTTTTAAATAAAAATTCTATAATTAGATTATCATGAATACAAAATATTAAAAATTAGATTATCATGAATTTAAAACATTAAGATAGCTATAACAAATTATGATTTTGAGTTTTATGAAAAACAGTTGTAATCGTGATATATTTCTTATATTTTTTGGTGAAAAAATTTGTTTTCTTTCTTTAAAAAAATGAACACTTTCTCCAAATTTTCTTTGAAAAAAGAAAACTAGTAATAAAGGAAAATAGTTTTTTATTGGTGAAGTTCACACTACATGACTTGCTCATTGAAACAATGTCACCATCAGATGCATATATTTGGTTTGGATTGTTTACATGGCAGATGTTCGCATTGAAAAGATACACATAAAGTTTACGATGCAGTGTCTCAATTTTGAAAGAGCCCACTCATCGAACTCTGATGCTATATGAAAGCTTCCAAAAGCTGTGCTTTTAGTGGGATGTCGTTGTATGAAGCCTTTGGTCTAACATCCTCTGTTTTTTTTTTTTTTTTTTAAATAATAAATTTGCAGCTGCATGTAATGGAGGATGCACTGGTAAACTTCAAAAGTGAACTTGCTGTGATGGAACTTGAAATTCAGGTTAACAGTGGACTATTTGAACAATTGTCTCGTTTTCTGAATCTCCCATTTTTCATATGAGAAATATCTCCTTTTTCTTCACCTGAAGCTTATTGAAGAACTGCTGATGTTTTATTACCATGTATAGCATGAGTCAGTGTCCCCAGCAATAAAAAAGTGTCACACTCCTCGAACTGTGGATGCGCGACATACCTGTCCCTCAAACCACTCTTGTATGGATGGCTCTGATCCAGGCAATTCAACAATCAGTGGTTAGGGATATGGCCCAGTCTTGGGTTAGCATTATGTTTTGTGTGCGAGTAGTCTAAGCCTCTATGGGCATTATTGCTCGAAAGCTCTATTATACATGTATTTTGTTAGTAATTCAAGCAGAAGTTCTTTAGGATCTTCTTTTACTTTGGAACGAGCAAAGGGCTTATTTTAGTAGTTTGGTTATTTATATTTGCAGAACCATAATTGTTTGCATTTTGCTGAATACAGATCAAAGCGTCTAATTGGTTGATCTAAAAGCTTTGTTGAATGGATTTAGGCAGAATTAGCTGCACGTGCTCCCTCTATAAATCAGATATTGTGAATCATAAAAGGCTCTATGTACCTTTTCCATATCTTGGTAATGTCAACCAAATACAGAAGTAGTCTAATTTTTTCTTTTGATGGGCAGGCTTTGGTCACGCTGTCAGAAGAAATAGCTCAATATGAAATTCCAGAAGGGTCAAGAAAGATAAATGGGAAATACGTACAATCTCACCTGCTTTCACGCTCAAGAGGTACATAGCTTTTTGCATGCATGTTTTATGATTGTAATTTTGGTCCTTTTGAACAAGTAAATTTTGTGGCTTCTCCAAATGCATGGCAAGTGCAATGCAGCAATCTTGCAAGCAAGGTCAAATTGCAAATCTTAAAAATTTAAGGTTTTCCTTTTATAATTTCCTCAGTTTCTTGTGGCTTGAGCACATGGTGCTAAGTGCATCATGCATGTTTTAAGGTCAACTTTGTTGTGTTGCTTAGCTTTGTGAACCAGCATGTAATTACGTCTCAAGACAACCACCTTAGTTTTTTCTTAACACAATGAATGTAGCTCTACTATTTCTTTTGATGCTTTTGCTTTACTGAGGCTTTTCCATCATTTTCCTCACAAAAGTTCAATTGGCGTTTGTGTTGCTGTAAAGTTCTCCAAGAAAAATTGAAGGAGCAAATAAAGGATGTGGATGCTGCAAAATCCAAGGAGGTATCCTTGTTCTGGTGTGGCATGGCAGAGGTGAGAATGCAAGAAACCACCATATTCCTAAGAAATTGTACCGACAAATCTGGATTTCAAAATATTTTGAGTAATGTAAAGGAATTTGGTGGTGGGATAACCTCCTCTCATAAAGATTCATCTATTTTCAGAGTGTACAAGTAATGGGCTCCTTTGATGGCTGGAGTCAAGGGGAGCACTTATCACCAGAGTATGATGGTTCTTTTACTAAGTTCTCGGCAACATTAATGCTCAGACCTGGAAGGTGCGATTCTATTGAGCAAGCCGAATTCTATTTTGTTATCAAGTCTTCTTCTGTTTTCTTCGTGTGTCCTGACCCCCATTGTTTTTCAATGTTGAAGGTATGAAATCAAGTTCTTGGTGGATGGAGATTGGCAGCTGTCTCCTGAATATCCCACCATTGGCGAGGGACTAACAGAAAATAACTTGCTAATTGTTGAGTAGCCTGAGGTACACTGTTCAGTTTGGTTCTCTAAAAATCCTAGTATGAGCTTCTTTAACTCGAGCTAGTAGCTCAAATGGAAGGGTATCTGAAAAGGGATTTCTGGAAAAAGTAGTTGAAGTATATAAGAATAAACGTGAAGGAATGCTTGAACCAGTCTCTGCTTTATTATTTCAATTTATGGATGCTTAGCTACAAGTGTGGACAACATTCATCAATGGAATATGATACCATTATTACAAATATACAGGATATAAACTTTCAGTATTTACTTGCTGAAAACTTTTCCCGCAATTTTTACTTGAAATCCTCCAACGACGATGCCATACTCAAATATTCGGGTGTTTGATTATTGTTTCGGTACCCAAAAAACAAAATGAAGATTGAGATGGCAAGAATAGAAATGATATATTTTCATGTATTTTTTTATGTTGAAAGTATATAAATTCATTCTATAAATTTAGTTTTAAAGTGTTTTATAAATATATTTATTTTTATATTTTTGTCAGTACTTTTTCAACTAAACAAATTTATCTCTTTTGCATCTGTCCATTATGTTATGCTCTAGGACATTAATCAGAAGATGCCAGGTGCAACACCCAATATGCCACATAAATTAAATAAATTTGTATTGTGGTGTGAGATGTTTTTTAAAA
>Ga0325411_1003115_pt1 | contig 18657 bp, 18 predicted proteins | sample PopdelMetagenome_13_FD_206181 | JGI IMG/M metagenome (GOLD analysis project Ga0325411, IMG submission 206181) | Populus deltoides microbial communities from Bellville, Georgia, United States - Xylem-PdIQD-R4 | ecosystem: Host-associated > Plants > Phyllosphere > Stem > Wood/Secondary xylem...
GACAACTATAATCGAATCAACTAATTTTTTTTGACGGGTCAGATCTGGGCCCATTAACTAGTATCCATCTTTTAATGAAAAAAGAAGCCCAAAAAAGTCACCCGCCTCCTTTCTCTATCGAGATTGATTGTTTTACTAGATTGAATTAACAGCTATAACATCACAAGAAGACGAAGACGAAGACGAAGCCGAGAACTCCCTTTACCAGCCCCAAATCACCCTCCACAAAACCCCTATTCGCTCACTGATTCAACTCGATCAACTCAGCTCTACTCGGTTCGTTCTTCTCTGCCACTCACTCACTCACTCACCCCCTCTCTTTCAATTTGTCTTCGACATCCGTTTTCTTTCGTTCTTGCTACACTTTTGTAACTGCAAGTTAGAAAATTGATGTCAATGACTTGGTTCAGTAATTTGAAAGAAGCCCTAATTTCGAATTGGTTGACTGATTAGGTTTAGTTTGGCGATCTTAGAATTTGTTAGTTGAATAATTAGGTTTAGTTTGATTGGTATGCAAACTTGGTGGTTTTTGGAACTGAATTTAGGGTTCTGTTGCTGTTGCTGTTGCTGTGGTGCTCTATTGTATGCTGACTTCATTTTTTTTTATTGATTTATTAATTAACGGATTTGAGCTTGGATACTTTTTTTTTGTGAGTTTTGACCGAACTTTGAACTTTGATAATGTCAGAATCTAATGCGAAGATGAGTTCTTTCTCCATCACGAGAAAAAAGACTCCATTCCAGAAGCATAGAGAGGAAGAAGAGGCGAGGAAAAAGGTGTGTGATGTGTGTGTGTTTGCTGTCATTGCCTGAGTTTTGAGCTCATGCGGTTTCTATTGGTTGAAGAAATTTGGTAGTTTTGTTTATGGGCTGATTTTCTGATTTTTTTGGTGAAGAGAGCGGAGGATGAAACAGCTCGTTTGTATGCGGAGTTTGTGGAGTCGTTTCAAGGGGATAATGCGCCCGGATCAAAGACTTTTGTACGAGGTGGAACTATCAATCCCAATGAGAAATTGAAGATTGATTCTAAAGGTTAGCTAGGAATTTTGATTGCTCATTAATGTTAATGCACGAGTCTCTTTCTCCCGTTGTTTTTCTTTATTCTTAACTGTTTCACACTATGGATAAATAAATAGTTTTATATTGTTACCGGACACATTAATAAAAGTATGGGCCTTTTTTATCATTCGCGGATGGCAGGTGAAAAGTCGAAAGATGGGGTATCTGTTCCAAAGAAGGGAAGTAGGTAAATTAATGCTTTTGATTGATTAACCATGTTCCCATGCTCATTTGGTAAGGCATCACTAGAAATGAGAGAATTGTGTGGTGATAAAATCCTCAAGTGTAGTTTTGTATTTGTTAGTTTTGTACATAGAAGAAAATAGGAAAAAAAAGTTTATTTGTGTGCTTTTCATACTTGATGGCATTAAAAATCGTAATTGATAATCATTTGAACCAATTATAAGTGAGCATAGATTTTGTGTCGACCCCTAATTTAAGCTTTTTCGACACAGCAAATTTTCAATCTCTTAGAATAGCAACCTTTGATTGAATTTTTTGAAAGTGTGATATTCTAAGATGTATTCTTAAAAGGAATAATACTGACTGATAATAACCACGTCGTTTTTATTTGTTGACTGCCAAATTTTTAAAATTTTTGGATTTGAAGGGCTAAAAAGAGACTGCAAAGTCAAATAACTAATACATTTTAATAGTTCTAGGCACTTAAAAAATTTGAAAATAGAGAACATGAGAATACAGACGAGGTTCATCCTTGAAAGGGATGTGGTAGCACTTGTTAGATTATGGCTGCAACAGCAAAATAAACAGTTGTCTTCGTGACATAGAAGTTTATCTGCAATATTACTTCTGCAGGTATGTTCCATCTTTCATACCACCTCCTATGGCATCCAAGGGAAAAGAACTTGAGAAGAAGGTTAGCATTTTGATAGAAGGCATCTATATCTGTTGGTTCTTAAGCCTTTTCCTGTAATGTTCAATTTCATGTGTTCTCATATTTTTGCAGAGGGAGGAGGAGAGACCAAAGGAGAAGGAAAAGGGAAAGACTCGAAACATAGATCATTTTATGGAGGAGCTGAAGCATGAACATGAGATGAGGGAGAGGCGAAATCAAGAACGGGAACATTGGCGCGAAGGGCGCCATAATGAAAGTTCTGCTGTAAGTCCCTAGTGCAAATGCGTACACACTATATACTCACACTGCATATTTCACCACTCTTGAACATAAATGGATCTTTAACTAAGGTTTTCCTTTTCCTTTTCTTTTCCCCAGCCATCTAGTCGTTTTGATGAACTACCTGATGACTTTGATCCAAGTGGAAAGCTGCCTGGATCATTTGATGACGTTGATCCACAAACCACGAATCTTTATGTTGGGAATCTTTCACCACAGGTCAGATTGTTACTTTGAATTTTTATTTCTTTTTTGCCTCTCTACTTGTTAATTCTCTGCTATTTATACAGCCAAGGACATTTTATTCTTGCTTTTATGTCTAGGTCGATGAGAATTTTCTTCTGCGAACTTTTGGAAGATTTGGACCCATAGCTAGTGTGAAGATAATGTGGCCCAGGACAGAAGAAGAGCGGAGACGGCAAAGAAACTGTGGATTTGTAGCATTCATGAATAGAGTTGATGGGCAGGCTGCAAAGGATGAAATGCAAGGTTTGGTCATTTACTCTTTTAATCCATGTTTTTCGGCAATTTACTTTGCGCCAAGGTATCTCCTGATATGACGAGCACTGCACATCTTTCGTGATCATTGTGTATCAATATCACTAATTTGTGGTTTATTTTAGCTGGATACCATTTTATTTGAGCTACTATTCAAATATTCATTCTATGGAGCGGAACACTAAAGTGATTGAAGTAATTTATTTCATGTCATAGGAGTTGTTGTGTATGAATATGAGTTGAAAATTGGGTGGGGAAAATCCGTGGCTCTTCCATCACAGGCATTACCTGCTCCACCACCTGGACAAATGGCTATTAGGAGTAAAGAGGTATGTTATAGTTTTCCACCTTAACCTATTGCTCATATCAGGTTGATCTATACGCATACTGCTTTTTCCTTTTGTGAACCAGTAATTGATATATGGTACATTGATGCACATACTAATCTGATGCTGCGAGACTAATTTCCTCTGAACAAAATAAATGCGTTTTCATTTAACATTCTTAGCATAAATGGGCAGCTTAAGGCGGGTTGCTTTCTTTCTTCATATGGAATGCTTCTAAAATGTTCTTATTGTGTTTGATAGGGTGCCACTGTGATTCTCTCTGGTCCATCAGGTCCACCAGTCACCTCTGTCCCAAATCAGAACTCTGAACTGGTAGGTTCACTAACTGTCTGCTTGCTTTATTCTAGCAAGAATGTTTTGCAGCTATGATACTTATGAAAATGAACTGTCATGTGGTAACATGACTACATCGTTATGTTATGTTTTATTGATAAATGAATTCCTTTTGGAATGATGAGGTTTTTTCTTTTCTTGGATGGCCATCTGATCCTGGTATGAAGTGTTTTCTGTCTTGAGGTTATGTTTGTCAAGCATCAAAAGTTCAAAACAGTTATTTTTGTTGTCCCTTTGAAATATAATTTTGGTTACTTGTTAAATGAAATTACTTTTGGTTCATATTTTAACTGAGCCCATGATAACTAAATTCTGAATTATAGTTCCCATGGTCCATTCACGAATTTGATGGTTGGATTCATTGGTCAGAGATGATATAATGAAGTTTTAATATGTTATTCCAAGCACATGTTAGTGACTTAATTTGGTGTCTAGGTTCTTACTCCAAATGTTCCTGATATAATGGTTGCTCCACCTGAGGATGATCACCTCCACCATGTGATTGATACAATGGCTCTATATGTTCTTGATGGGGGATGTGCTTTTGAACAAGCTATCATGCAGAGGGGTCGTGGGAATCCTCTTTTCAACTTTTTGTTTGAGCTTGGATCAAAAGAACATACTTATTATGTTTGGAGGCTCTATTCTTTTGCTCAGGTATACCTTCTTGTATGCATGGATCACATGACTCAGATGTATTTGTACTTCTTTAATAGAAATTTTCGATGTTCTTAGAAAAATGACCTTGCTTTACTGTATGAGGCTGAGAGTGCTAGATTTTATGGCATCTGCCATTTCTCCGGTGCCCTTCGACATCCATTGGACCTTGGTTTGATAACTAGAGATAGGTCTCCCAATGTCGTAAACATCCCCTCCCTCCAAATAGGATTTAATCCAAGATCTCATATTTTCAATACTATGCTTAAACTTTTGAGGTTTTTCTTCTCAGTGGCCACAATCATCTTTCTTGATTTCTTTTACTTGTGGTATTTTATGCAAAATTTCCTATAAAGCGATCTCTTTTGCAAAGAGAAACTATCATTTCATTTACTCACCTGTGCGGATTTGAGAATGATCAATTATGCTTGGCCTGCAGGGTGATACTCTTCAAAGGTGGCGAACAGAGCCTTTTATCATGATAACTGGTAGCGGAAGGTTATTACTATTTCAATGGCTATTTGTGCTAGCCTTTTCTGAAGGACTCGTGTAAAATTTTGAATATGTTGTTGTACTGGAGAATAACATAGCATTATCCTTTTTTTAGATGGGTGCCACCACCTCTGCCCACAGCAAAGAGCCCAGAGCATGAAAAGGAGTCTGGTAGTACATATGCTGCTGGAAGAAGCAGGGTATGTTTACTTTTTTCTGGTAGGAATAGCTTTCCTAAGTTGTATAATTGCAAGAGTTAATTTAACTGATTGAATTTTTTCAGCGAGTTGACTCTGAAAGAACACTGACTGATCCACAAAGGGATGAGTTTGAGGATATGTTGCGTGCATTAACATTGGAAAGAAGTCAGATAAAGGATGCTATGGGTTTTTCCTTGGATAATGCTGATGCTGCAGGAGAGGTACAGCCTTATAATTGTGCATTTTGTTTTCATTATCTTTTTTCATACATTGTTTGATGGTTGAGTGGGCACCATTTTCTGTTGTTCTCTATCGAAGTCACAAAAAGCACTTTATGTGATCCAGTTTTTTTATGTTCTCTTTGTCATTAGTCTACAAATTGCTTCAACTAGACCTGCAAATGAGATGTCAAGATCCATCTTATAAGTAAATAAATATTATAAGTAAATAAATAATGGAAGCCTTGGTGCTATTTATCTTGATGATTGTTATTGTACTTAATTTCTTTGTTTTGCCCTGCAGGTAGTTGAAGTTCTGACAGAATCTTTGACACTTAAAGAAACTCCCATTCCAACGAAAGTTGCAAGACTCATGCTTGTCTCTGACATCCTTCATAATAGTAGTGCTCCTGTAAAAAATGCTTCTGCATATCGCACTAAGTTTGAAGCTGCTCTACCTGACATAATGGAAAGCTTCAATGACTTGTATCGTAGTATAACTGGAAGGATTACTGCTGAGGCCCTTAAGGTGAGCTGTAATACTGAATTTTTTTTTCAGTTCCAATTTTGTTATCTTTTCTGCGCTTTAAATATGAGCTCATATGGCTTTCAACAGGAACGGGTTCTGAAAGTGTTGCAAGTATGGTCAGATTGGTTTCTGTTTTCAGATGCATATGTGAATGGACTACGGGCTACTTTTCTTCGTTCTAGTAACTCTGGTGTGATTCCTTTTCATTCTATATGTGGTGATGCACCTGAAATAGAGAAAAAGAGTAGTTCAGAAGACACAGTTGAAGGGGGAAAGATCAATCAAGATGCTGCATTAGCAATGGGCAAAGGAGCAGCTGTGAAGGAGCTAATGAATCTTCCTCTTTCTGAGTTGGAAAGACGTTGCAGACATAATGGATTGTCGCTTGTTGGTGGTAGAGAAATGATGGTGGCACGATTGCTGAGCCTGGAAGAGGCAGAAAAACAAAGGGGATATGAATTAGATGATGACTTGAAAATTGCTCAGAGCAATTCAAGTTCCAGTAGATATTCAAGTGTTCACAGAGAAATGAATGTTGAAGCAGAGCCAGTGGGATCGACAGGGTGGAATGTTTATGGGGAGGATGAGATGCCATCTCAGAACAAAGGGTCTGTATCTGTGGCTTCAACCCTCCCGATTAAGCAACCTGAACTAAAAGCCTTTGCTAAGAAAGAGAAGAACGATCCTGTTCTGCCAGCATCTAAATGGGCTAGAGATGATGATGAAAGTGACGATGAACAAAAGAGAAGTGCTAGGGAACTCGGGTTGAGCTACTCGTCTTCTGGAAGTGAAAATGCTGGTGATGATCAAGGTAAGGCAGATGAAATGGAATTCGCAACTGATGCAAACATTCCAACACAACCTGATAGTGGAATGAGCGAAGAGCAGAGGTACATACCCACTTCTTCTGTGGTCATCATACCTATTTGTTTCTCAAATGATTTGGTTTTGGAAACATCATCTTTTGTCACATTGAGTTTCCATCCCACTCCCTCCTTTTGTCCCTGTTTAGGGCAGTCATGTATAACTGTCCTTGGCATAACCAATTTGCACTATTGCACACTTCATGTTTATGCATTGTCTGATTTTGGCTCATGATATTGCAGACAAAAATTGAGACGTTTGGAAGTTGCTTTAATTGAGTATCGTGAATCCCTTGAGGAGCGAGGAATGAAAAGTTCAGTGGAAATTGAGGGGAAAGTTGCAATACATCGGAAATGGCTGGAGTCTGAATATGGCTTATCAAGTTCTAATGAAGATGTTACTAGCAAAAGTAAGTGATCAGTTTGCAAGACTGAATCTTTCACGTAACATTCCACTGGTTAGGATATTTGTTTCCCTGTGCTCTGCAAGTTTTATGTATATTGTTTACTGTCTCTGTTGATTTGGTCATTAGTCACATATGTTTCTTTGCTTGGTGTATTTGGTCAGCCTAGACGCCAGAACAATTCAAACTCTAAAATTGGAAAACATAATAGTTTCCCTTTGCTTTGAAACTGCAGAGAGCATATCTTCTGAAAGGAGGGATAGACGTAGTGATAATCATGATTCTTCAAGAAAGCGACACCGCAATGAAAGCAGAAGTGAAAGCCCACAACGAAAATTATCACTTAGGGACAGGGAGAGGGGAAATGACTCAATAGGGGACCGGGAAGGGCATAGGGAGAGATTGGAAAGTGAAAGACAGGACCGTGATCGCCGGGAAAAGAGTGGAAGCAGAGAGCTGGATGATCACGACAGAAGCAGGGACAGGGACAGGAGGAGACGCATAAAATGAGCCTCTTGGTGTGTGCACACAGGGATTTTATGATTCCTCGTGCAACATGTGATCATCCTATGAACATTATAGGGGGGGCGTTTAACACCAAGAAGACATGGCATGCTAAAGAATGTCTGCCTTGAATTTTGTTTTTGTTCCAACAGCCATGTATTTCGGTTTCACAATTAAATTTATGTTGGCTGTGTTTCAGTGCCTGTTAAAATTCGTGCTCATTACTGCATTAAATCACATGTTTCTGAATCTGTCATCAAATGTATAATTTTTCTCTGATGCAATGATTTGTTATTTTTTTTTTCTTTTCTGGTTAATATGAGCTGATTTTTAATCATTTTTTTCTGGGTTCTTGGTATTATGTGGGACCCTCCTGTTCTTTTCAACTCCGGCAGTCATTGCTATTCATCAGTTTGCGTTGCAACTGGCAAAGCATAGTGGCCTCGGAGTTGCAAAGACTCTTTTGCACGTAGTTTTCTTGATAACCTTTTCTTTCGCAGTGTTGCTCTTCGCCTTCCTCTCATCTTCCAGAAGATCAGAAGCATCTGACGAAAGCTCATCATCTAAAGTGCTGCGACGCGTTTAATTTTATATCAGAAAATATTTATAATCAAATATTTTTATGATTTTCTATAAATTAATAGTTTAAAAAACAACACAAATTAATCTATAAAAATCATGCTAAAGAGAGCCTAAGTCTCGTCCTTGTTAGGTTCTTAAGTTTGCCAGCAACATCAACACTACACTAGTATATTTACAAGAACATGTTTCAAGCTTCCTCCCCTGATATTTAGTGAAGTCTCGGGTCAATGTGTCAATGGCTATCCACCTGCAGTATGTTCATGTATACTTAATCCTATTACCTTTGGAAAAGAGAAGAGATGGCAGGTTATGTTAAAAGAGTTCCACTCTTCTCTTGGCTAACAAATCTGCTTCCGACCCCTGGTATAGTATAAGATGCTTTTTTAAAAAATATTTTTTTGCTTGAAAATACATGAAAATAACTTTTTTTCAGTTTTTATTTTTTGACATTAAAACCATAAAAAACACTAAAAAAAATCAATTTAATGTTTTTCCAAGCACAAACACTTTTAAAACACATTTCCAAACTAAAAAACAAAGAACAAAGAGTGTCAGCAGAACCTCAATCCATGAAATTAATCCATGAAAATTTCGAGTAAAAGCTGAAAAGCTTAATGCAGCTGCATAAAAATATTTCTTGAGCTTATATAAATCAACTACCACGTGCTCCTGCAGTGCATTTTTACATACTAAAATTCTCTGGTATTTGCCTACAAACGGAATCAAATGATTGTGTTGAAAAAATACAAAATAACGTTCCTTGTTTGCTAATTCAGGCATCTTTTCTGAACTCAATCTTATCAGGTTGAACAATGATTTCAAAAAATAAATCAGAAGATGACGAGTGCAATTATGCGTTGCGCTGTTCGCAGCAGTTTCTTGTTTCAGATCCCCCAAAGTCAGTAATCCGTGTTCTTGAGAGATTTTAGCATAGGCCTCTGTATTTGCACTAAGAAAACTTGAACATGTTTAGTTTGAACAATCTTGTTTAAGCTATTTACCATCAACACTGCTGACGAGGGATACTAATTCGATATTCTCATTTTCAGCCTCCTCTTTTGCACCTAAGATTTCAGTTGGAAGTATTGAAGCGTTGGGATCACCTCTGGGAATAAGAAATAGTAAACAAAGTGGAGTGACTCGCAATATGTTCCGGGTCAAAATGGCGATCCAGAGATTATCAAATCTTGTCCGAGTAACTTTTAGTAAGTGAAGAATAAAGCCTCCGCCCCATTGAGATGAGAGGAGTCCAACGTTATCAATTGACATTAGTAGAGCAAAGAAAGTGCCTTCAATCCCAGGGGGGCAAAGCTTAGAACTGAGCACAAGAAGGGGCATCCACTTTAGCCTTCCAATCATCTGAGAGACACTCTCGTCAATGACAATGAAGAAATAATCTGGTATGCTGAATTTCAAGTTCAAACGCAGCACCAGCATCAAATCTAGCATTCCAGACAAACCAAATAGCAATTGAATCCAGAAAAGTAGGTTTCGAAATGGGTGATCCTTCAGAACATTTTGATAGAGTAATGCTCCTAAGAGAGATCCTATCGAACCAATTGAGAATATGAAACCAACAGTCTCCTGCATAAGAGGGCATTATGAGTAGCTATTTACCTAGTCAATTTGACAATCGGTTCTCAGTTCTCTTGACGGTCAGGGAAAATGAATGCAGAACCATGTACCTGAGAAAAAGATGGACCCCCTTTTGAGTCTGTATACCAGTAGAACAAGCCTTCGTGGATATCTATGCTCAATGCGATGGATAAGTACATATAAACACATGGTCTCCACACATCTGGGAATTTCAAGGTTCTCCACATTGCCTTACCAGCATCCACAAACTTCTGGTTTACCTGAGCAACAAAGAGAAACATAAGAATATGAAGCTAGAAGTGACAAAGGGTGAACAGAAGCTGCAAAGAGTACCTGTCTATAAGAGAAGTTAGGCATGAAGGGCTCATCAAGCAAAATTCCAACTAAAAATACGAGTCCAGCTGGAATTGATAGCAAGCCGAACACCCCCTACCAGGGAAGAGGAGGAAATATCCAAGTTTTAGTGTGCAAACTGATTTATTGTTTTAAAGAAAAGAATGAAAAAGTGAAAAGAAAGTGCTGGGGGAATGGACAATGAACTTAAACAGCAGTCAACCTTAGGGCCAATTAGGTGCACAAAAATACCACTGAGAGAGAATCCCATTAATGCTCCAATGGATGAACTGAGAGCACACAAGCTTTGCATGTCAGCTGCAAGGGATGGGCGAGTATTGCTATTCTGAGCCACACAGGCATCGATGGTTACATCTGCTATCGCTGCACCAGCACTACCAGCCGTCAATGACAACAAAGCAAATGCAATATGGAGGTTCTCATGGAAAGACAACAAGAGCATGGAGACCACGCCAAGCAATCCTGAAATTTCCATTAGATGGGTAAAGAGTTAGTTTTCTGACCTATTATAGAAACTAAACACAAAAAGAACAAGCTTTTATTAACAAATGATAACGTACTGGGAAAATCAAGTAGATTCCTATTTTGGATTATCAAGAGTTCTGGATTTAGAATGAAGGCACCGCATACTGTCTCTCTTTAATGACATACAGAGAGCATTTGCTTCATTCTACAGGGTAAAACTAGTATAATTCATAAGGCCACAAAAGATGCTCCATATATGTCTCAGAAAACCAAGTTCTGCACCAGAAGACATAAGCATCCCGTCACAAGATGGTCACACCAATCATGGGATATGTGGCTCAGATGAGAAGTTATTTATCCTCAACCTGTTTAGAATAAACACATCCTACCCATTTAATCTCTCCTTCAAGATATGCTCAATTATTTCAACTGAGATGATGATTTTCTGAAACAGTTACCTAATTAAGTAGATATTAATCATCTTAAATTGTGTTAACTTGGGAACTATAGATCACACCCTAAATTGTGTCCGCATGACCTCCTTCGAATATGCACATAACATGTATGCACAACTCTATAAAAAAGAAGTAAACTTCATAAGAATCACTCTAAAAATTCAGAAACACTACTGAGTCTTTCCCTTCTTTTAAAGTTCCAGCAGCATAGACATCTCACTCCCTGTATGCAACCCAAGGTCAACGAGACAATTGATACGTGCCTATTGTTACTTGGGCATAGTTACTTACACTAGCCACTTTCATTCTCGCCATATCATACAAAACCTTCAAACACTTCTACATAAAGCATGCTACTTGAGAAACTAGAGTGCCCAGGATTAAATTTTATCCTGCACTTAAAAGAGGAGCCTAAATTTCCACCTTTTAAGGCATAATGTCGACCCATATAGATTGATTACCAGGTGCAAGATGAATGAATAATCCAACAAAAGCATACACAAGTAATGACAAGTTATAAAGCATCATTTACAAACTAAAATTGAAGAATGAAACCAGCAATACCACAAAATAAGATCTTTGCACAGTACATTCAGATGCAATGAGAGCCCTAGGGTAAAATTTACCAGCAAAGATGAAATAAGGCCGCCTCCGGTACCCTAAAATTGGAAGAACATCAGTGAGGAGACCCCAGAGAGGCTTGACAAGCCATGGAATTGAAATGATTCCTTGGTAAATCTGTGATTCAGAAGGCTGCACCTTTTGAACATCCTTCATGTAATAGTCAGTGCCAACACGATTAAAAGCTCCACCAACTCCTTGGTTTATGCCATACACAACCAATACACCAAATACAAAACTCCAATGTGTCTCATTAGCGAGCATCTTGAACCAATAAATTGGAGTCCAAAAACAGTCAAAGAACCCTCCTTTTCGTTCATCTTCTCCCCCCCCAACCTCACTACAGGCTTCCAAATTTTCATCCTCCACCATAACTCACTATTTTATGACAAAAAACAGGAGAGAAAAACAACCTGATCACCTCAAAACTCAATCTTTCCTTAACTGTGCATCTTGCAACTGACTGAATTCCTATAAAAAAGTAAAAACTTTTTAACCTGGGCTCAACTTGAAAGCTCCCAAGACACAAATTTTACTAACAAATCAATAAGTTTCCTTAGCCTTGCAAAATATCTCAGCAAGATGTAGACTTTCCGAGGAGGGTACAAGAAATGTGAATGGCAACCCAGTTCAAAAATCAGTCGTTTCTGATCTAGGCTTCTTCAAATCTAAAAAAGCCTAGAAGCTAATGTCTCTGATCTCTTTCGGTTTTTGTAAGGATTGATGATCCACAACAAGAAGACAGATCTTTGCAACATAGAACAAACAAAGAGGAGGCAGTTTCAATGTAAGAGAAAGATCCCTTGCTAATTACCATATTGACCAATCAAGCTGCTAAACCAGAAGATTAGTACCTAAGCAAGATTTTCATTTGCAAGAAATGGCTGCAATGCCCTGTAAGGCAATACTTACCCAAAAAATCTCAAATAAATATAATTTAAAAAATCATATATGATTGGCTACTTTTTTTTCCCTTGTGCTGAAACCAATCAACTGCGAAGAAATCAGATAACCATTCTTTTTACCATCTACGATATTACACGTGGCGGACTCCCATTGCACCCCTTCAAGTAGGGACAGGTTCATATGGATCTAGTTTCGGAAGCGCATGTCATGCCTGATCAAGAGAGGATTTTAGAAGTCCAAGGTTACTTTAGTAGTTGCCAAATGGGACAAAAAACAAGAGCAAAAGTCTGTTGCCGGTCTTGTAGAGTAAATTATATAATTTAGTCCCTATTATTTAGAAGGAAATTATTAACCCATCCTTATATTATCAAAAAAAAATATTAAATAATCATCTGACCATAGTTGACGATCCTTTACTTCATTATTTTTTTTAAAAAAAAAAATTATAGATGCATGTATTTAATAAAATAAATCTAGAATTACATACATTAATAAATATATAAAAAAATATTAATTAGTTATACCATCATAATACTCAAGCATATGATATTACTCATGCATTGTCATATGTGATTTTTTGAAATCTATTTTCTTAATTAGTTGTGAGATAATAATAATAAAGAATTAACAGGAAATCCAATGAATACAATTATGGAAAAATGTGTATTTTTTCATCAAAATCTTCTTTTTGATTCATGTAATGTTATTTTTTTTGACAAAAAGATTATTATTTTTATAAGATGCATAGTATTGAATAAAATTTAATAACAATTTTTTAAAAAAAAATTGGTGATAAAAATAATCAGTTAAAATCCATTTTCATAAGATATTTATGACCAAAAACATAAAAAAAGACTACATGTTGGTTCACATATAATTATTGATGAAATGATCACTAACATTATAAAAAAAGCTAAAATCTTATTTGGAAATAAATTTCAAATTGAATAATATCCAATGGAATAATATCTTAAATATAATTTTATTTATTAAACTTTAATTAATCTTGATTAAGATTTCAAAAAAAATTATGAAGAGCTATATAAAAAGTTCATGTACATATATTATAAAAAAATAGAATATTATTTGAAAACAAATTCAACATTCAATAATATTCAATAGAATAATATTCTAAATATAATCTTACTTATTTTATTTGAATGAATTTCAATTAGAATTTAAGAAATACAAAAAATACAAAAAACCATATAAAAAATTAATTTTAAACAAAAATAATTTATTTATTTTTCCCAAATAATATCAAATAATATAGATCATTTGGAGTTTTAGAGCCAATTGTGGTATTTGTATTTTTTATTAAATTAATTTTTTATTTAAAATTATTATTTTTTTGATATTTTTAAATCATTTTGATTAATGTGTTGTTATTAAAAATAAATTTTAAAAAATAAAATAAAAATATTATTTTAATATATTTTTTAAAAAATAACCAAATTATTTCTTAAAAAGAATATCCATTCATCTTGAGGTCTGGATTCGAGTTACATCAACGATTTGTTAAAAAAAGATGATATATTAACATCCGCTTAACCATTATGACCTCTGGTGTCATTGAACCAATGTTTAGGTAAAATCAAATGAGTCACAGTGTTCATGCTTTTATAGAGACAAGCTCAAATCCTCTCAAACAAGTTTAGAAATGCACTGTATTTGGCTGGCTGCCCACTTCTCCCATGAAACTCATGGGATAATTGATGACTAACTGGGCAACTAGCTTGGCGCAGCGGCTGGCATTCTTACAGCAGAGCAGAAGGCACTTTCAGTTTTTACCTACACCTTCGGATTTTGTCAAATTGCACCGCTTAGCATTGAACATGAAGGGCAACTTTCTCTCGTTTTAGTAATAGATGAACAAAGCTATTTGCAGGGATAGAAAACCAAGATAGTGCATGAGCATGTCTGTGCAAGTTATAGCTTCTTTGCTTTTCATTCTTGGAAACCAATAGTTTCCACAGCACATAAAAGAAACATATGCATTCAGGAATAAGTGATTGCATTAGTTGCTACATAAAATTTATTCTGAGCATGACTGGCCTGCAGTCAAAGAATTCCCATAGAAAATCATGAAAGGAGAGCCACGAGAATCTCATACGAAGAAGCAAGTTGCTTCTTCTCTGCCAAAATTTCTCAAAGTGTAATGCCAAATAGTCTTTAAGAAATAATCTGGGGATGATTCAAATTGGTATCCAATATCTTGTTCAAATGGCTGGTCTTTAAGAATCTGCAATCTTGATTACTTCTGGAGGGTTTAGCCTTGATAGTAGCAGTGCATTATCATTCCAGGCAAAGTAAATTGATAACCAACCTTGGCCATTTCTTTCATCTCACAGGCACAGATAACCAACCTTGGACGCATTTGGCAAAGTCATTTCACATCCTGGCAATCACCATAATTGAAAACTGTTGTTAGCAACAACCAGCAATTGGAACAAATGGGTCCCTCCTTGTGGATATTGGCATGCAGCTCCAATCCTCATTTGCTTTGCAATAAAGCATCTTCTGCACATAGAAAATCATATAGCATTGTGCTGCTCTCACAATTCTCTCATCAACTTCAGTAATCCACGCGTCATCGCACTTGTACCATTGGTTTTGTAGGCGCAGATAAGTGACATAATGACCTGAGTCTAGCATCCCTGAATGAGTGACAACAGCAAAAATCTCGAATTCTGAAGAGATATCTGGTTTGTCACTCTCAAACCCAAAAACTCTATTTCCAAACCTGTTTCTGACAATTGAGGGTGATAAATATGGGGTCATGTCCAAAGAAAAAGGAAACTGCAAGTACCAATCAATTTTTCTTGACGATCTTCTCAGGGAAGAGTGCTCAAACCGCTTGATATGTAACGACAAGACCAATGGAAGCCTTTTAATAGACATTTGTTTCATCGAGTCCCTCTTTTCTTGACAATTTTGGCAGTACAGTTTCTGGTCAGACCCCAACCTCTCAGGCCTTGTGAACAGATCCAAACAAGCCAAAAGGGTAGATCTGCCTGTGTCCTCTCTAACAGACTTGTTAGCCACATTCACTGAAGAGAAGTTGGTTGTGTCCATGTTGAGCGAAATATCAACACAAGGGTCATAAGTTGTGGAAGTAAATCCACAAGTTGTGCAGGTCACATCAGATCTCAACATCCCTGAGAAAACCCTATGAGCAATACATTGACAACCTCCATTATCTACACAAAAAACATCTGTATATTGTAAGTAAATCAGAGCAAAGATGACAAGTTAAGTAAAATTCACCACTGCATGAACCATCCCCTAGCACCCTGGATACTGCAAGCAAATCAAAGTTTTTTTTTTCTGTCCACAAGTTATTTCACAGAAATTGGGAACAAGAACAGCAGCATATCCTTGTACCCATATCCATGGTCATTTGCTGAAACCCTGCTCCACACCCTCCTCAACACAGACTTGAGGAATCAGCCTCCAAATTTTTTAGAATAAAGTGTCTAATATATCAAATACAGAAGTTATCTTACAAAGGAAAACTACTTGGTAGAAATCCCAAATATACTCTAATGCATCTAGGAATCATTTTCTAGGTGTTAGCTGATAAACAAGAGACAAGAAACCATATATCATCTCTAAACACCATCATCTGATAAACAGAACACAACACAAAGTAGAAAGTACACCATATCCCAGAACCTAGAGGCATTACCTTTATTTGAATTCCTCTCCTTTCCCTCTCTCTCATGGATTCCATCTAACACTGAAATGAAGAATTCATGAGCATCCTGCTGCTCGTAACTAGCTAGATTTGCTGAATGCTGCCACCAACTTCATATAGAAACAAAACTTCATTACTAAAGCATAAGTCATCTCCAAACATCTGCTGGGAGATTAAATGGAAGGCCTATGAAAGGATCTAAACCACATTCAAATCAATATCAAAATCCGAACAACAAACAGCTCAGCCACTACACCATCACAGAAGACTTCCGATTACAATCAGTGATACACCCAAGGCACAACCAATTCCAGCACAAGATAATGAGATTTCAATCAGAGATCTAAGAGAAGAGAAGAAAATTTGCTTAAAATTCCTGAAGACTCTGCTAGCGGCGGGATCCAGTCTATTTTAACATTGGAGGGAAAAATGAATCTAATAAACAAGCTATGTGAATGTACTAAAATTTGTAAGAGAAAGAAAATCAGAAAGATTACGTTGCCTGTCAACGGTCTAAAACAGATATGGTAGACAATTTGGCATGAATCAACCAACAAAATCATGATAATGAGAATTGATTTGCTATCAAAACACACTGAAACTAAAGGGTGCATACATATAACAATGTCAGACCTGTAAAGGAACTGAGCTGGACTATAAGGAGTCCGATCCCCTGAGTACACAGCTGAGAAAATAACACCAAAATCACAAGCCAAACACAATTGATCTGATGATCTTTTCTTACAAGTTTCGGGGTCGTGTCTCTCACTCAAGAAGTAATTCCTGAATGGTGGTGCATGTAGCAATGCTTGCAACACAGAGTTCATGAAACAAGTACTCCCCAAATTGTTCAGTCCTCTCAATCCCAACGGATAGCACGATTTCGCCCTTCGATCCATCATTGAAACCAGAAGTTTGGACCTTTTCAAATCCAAATCCACCACTGGATTCAACCTCCTCCTCTTGCTTGATCTCCTCATCAAATCATCAACAACACTATCATGTGTCTTACTTGGCATATCCATAATATTTTTAGACACGACAACCTTATCAAAATCAGGATCATAGACCTGATCACTACATAAACAACAATAAAGTTCCGATCTTTCAATATCAACAGCTATATCATGACCATTCTCAGATTGAGTGTGCAAAAGGGTGTGGTCCGAACAAGACATTGAAGAACAAATCAAACACAGAAACAGTCTACCTTGATGAAACCCACTACAAAAACGGCATGTGGGCATCTTTGTTTCACACATTTTAATGCTTGTCTTTCCATATGGACTTGCTTTGAGCCACTTTTGAATGGATTTGTATCCACTCAAGCCATGCCTCAGTTTATAATCTGCAAGATGTTCACAGGGTTTTGGATTTGCAAAAACAGAGTTCCTTGTAGCCATGAAAATAATTAAGGTAAAGTTTTGATCTTTTACCAAACAACAAGGACTTATTAGATCAAAATGACAAAATCAATAAAAAAAACAGTAACTTTGATGTTTCGGTTACAAAAAGACTCAATCTTTAAATAGAACTACCCAGAAGATATAATAAAGGAGAGGAAAGATCTAAGATTAGATTTGCAAGTTTGTTATTTTGATGGGATTTTCTAGATTTGACGAAAGAGAGATGATGATGATGAAGAAGAAAAAAAGGAAAGCTTGGTGGACCTTTAGGGAATGACTTGAAGAGAAGAGATTCTATTTTGTTTCTGATGAGTAGACAGACCTTCGGTTTCTACATTCTATACAAATGAAAAGACTGTGTTCACTCCTTTACGGGAATCTGAACCGTCCATTTTGTTGACGAAGATACCGTCCGGGAACGGGGTCCGAATCCTTGGCAAAAATTTATTTATTTGGAATTGTTTGATGTATTAATATTAAAATAAATAAATAAATATTATTTTAATATATTTCTAAATAAAATATATTTTAAAAAATATCCATTAACACAATACTAAAAAGAGACAGGGTCAATAATTTAGCAGGCAGAAAAAACAATATAGAGACCGGGTCAATGATGTAGCAGCCACCACTCGTCCATGGCTGCTTCCATGGATGATTTGGGTTTTCTACAGAGAAAGGTATGGAATGGGATATCTGAATACGGAAGAAGGTGTTAGTGCTCGGTGGAAGTTTCTTTTGAAAGTGAGAGGATAATGGCCTGTTACAGTTAGGGCATTCCACGGGACTGAGCTTGGACAACCTAACACCTCCAGCAATTATTGATTCAGAGCACAGTTCTCTCTGGTTTATTTGGCTGGCATCAAGATCTAAGTTCTTTTTTTTTGGTTTAGTCGGAAGTAGAATACTTTGGAGATTCATGAGAAGATTACATTCTTATAGTGATGTTGGAGTTAAATCTTAATTACTCTGACGAAAAATATTTTCATTTGCTTTTATTTTACAATGTTTAAATTTTGAAAAGTTGTGTTAAATCATGCACGGCTTAGTGAATTGATCTAAAAAATTTAGGATTAAAAGTTTGATTATGCTAATATTTTTAATTAAATTAAATTAAATATTAATCCAATAAAACTCTATTAATCTAACTAGATGATCTGATGAAAATTGATATAAACTATCTCCTGTATAAAAAAAAAAAAAAAGAAGTTAATTCGAGCCGTGTATGACAAAATTTAAGAGCAGCCATTTATACATTACGAACGCTTATGTTACATTAATGGGAAGAATAAGTAAAACAAAATTGATGGTATATGTGATCCCTTTACTCTTGATT
>Ga0325411_1003118_pt1 | contig 18643 bp, 6 predicted proteins | sample PopdelMetagenome_13_FD_206181 | JGI IMG/M metagenome (GOLD analysis project Ga0325411, IMG submission 206181) | Populus deltoides microbial communities from Bellville, Georgia, United States - Xylem-PdIQD-R4 | ecosystem: Host-associated > Plants > Phyllosphere > Stem > Wood/Secondary xylem...
ATTCAAGAATAAATTAAGTTTAGGGTGATTAATTACTTAGATATACAATCATATTGCATTTATATTTGTTCATGGACCTCTTTGGATTGGTTGTAGTTAGGCATAGTGGCAAGCAAAATAGCTTATACTAGATTGGTGGCCAGCGTTGTGTTATGAGTTGATCAATTTTTTTTTTGTAACATATAGAAAAAATATTTAAGCGCTACAAACATATTTTAAAGAAATAAGAAAAATCCAAAACTTGAATCATAAACTCAATTGGTTTGATAAACTTGGTTAATTTGATAACATGATTGAAAAAAGACAACAACAATTAATTAACCAAACTAAACAAAACAAATTGACAATGATTACCTGCACAAAATTAACACCTGTCAATATTATAAAAATATATCTTATCAATATTCTAAAAAGGTCTCTACAATCTTACTTGATAACTAAGAAAAACATTAAATAAAATTTAATAAAATAACATCCAAAACATATTTTAAGTCATTTAAGAATAAAAAAGCAGCTGGTCAACAAAATGTTGAAGGGCATAATGAGAACAAAATATTTGATTTAAAAAAAAAACAAAAAAAAAACAATCCAAGTTAACCTATGTTAAATTGCCAAACACACAATTTAGGTCATAAGAATGAGATAACTCCATAAAAAGTAAAATAAAAAAAAATTTGAAGCTCAATTTTCTTCAAACCAATATTGAAGGAAAAAATTAAAAAAAAAATCAATTTAAAAAAGGACAAAAAAAAACCCAAGTTAACTTGAGTTATAAGATTGAGATAACACTATAAAAAAATATAAAAAATACGAAACTCGATTCCCAAACCAACCCATTGTTAAAGGGAGAAACTTAAAAAAAATTCAATCTAAAAAAAAGTTATGAAAAAAAAATCCTGAATTAACTCGGGTTAAACCGCTAAAACTATAACCCAAGTCATGAGACTAGAATAACAAAAAAAAGTGAAAAAATTATGAAGCCCATTTCTCGACCAACTCAATGTTAAAGGATAAAATTGAAAAAAATCAATTTTAAAAAAGAACCTAAAAAAAAACTAAAGATAACCCGGATTAACCTTCCAAACCAATGACTTATGTCTTAAAACCAGGGTTACCCTATAGAAGACAAACTAGAAAAAAATAACAAAATCCAATTCTTAATCAACTTAATGATAAGGGGTGAAAATGAATACAAATTTAATTAAAAAAAGATCCAAAATAAAACAAATATCAATCAAAAGAATGACTCGTGTCTTAAAACTAGGGTTACCCTATAGAAGACAAACCAGAAAAAATCACAAAATCTAATTCTTAATCAACTTGATGATTAGAGATGAAATTAAAGACAAATTCAATTACGAAGGAGATCCAAAACAAAACAAATAGCAATAAAAAAATAACTAAATTTGACTTAAAATAAAATGACAGGACCTTTTCTATTTTGGAGAGAATGCATGCGAAAACCAAGGATAAAAGAGACAAAATAGAGGAGAAAAAAAAAGAAAAAAGGGTCATCATGCACCTCTACTGATTACACGTGATGTGCCGCTCGAAAGGCCTCGATAAGTCATTTCCAACACTACCAAGGAAAGAGGTGTTTTGACACCGGAGAAAGTTGCACACACTGTCAAAGCTCAATGGATTATGTGCTGGCATTTGTAATGCATGCGTTAGCCATTTTGCCACTATCTATTGGATCAAGTCCCATATATAGTTTTTTTTCAAATTTGGTCTCTCAAGCTTTAATTTTTTTAAATTAGTAAAATTTAATTTAATTTTAGAAAATTAAGCATCAACCGTCGATCAAAATTTTTACTCGACATTACAGGATCTCCATATCTAAGCAACCAAAAAACATAGATAAGTCCAATCCCAAATAAACTCAATATGAAATGATCAAATTGAAAAAAAATATTGAGTGACTAGAAAATATTGAGTTGAACATTTCCTTACCGGTGCAACTTAATCCTTTATTCTAGAAAGAAAAAAGAGCTTGTATATTTGTTTATTATTCAAACTCGATCCCAATTACTCTAATTATTTTATATCAATAAAATTTCATTCAATTTTGCCAAACCGAGCATCAATTGAGTGATCAATTTTTTTTATTTCAACCGAGTTAGTCAAGGAAAGAGGTATATCAATCTTAGATAATGGCACTTGAGAAACTGACAATGCTACATACTAAACGATGCTTGAGTTTCCCAGATGAGATATTAAAAGGATAAATTAAAGTGTTTATAGTCAAGATTCCTAATTTGAGGGATATTTTTTTTATACATCATTCAACTTGATGTCAATCTTTACTGATAAATTTTTTATCCTACCTAATTTCAAGCTTTGCTCAAACTTTTTTTTATATTATTATTATAGTCACTACATCCATGAAATGGGCTAACAAATTACCAATCAAGCATTCAAAGTATAGAAATTTAAATGAGTTAACAAAATTAGATATAATCTCTTTCTCTAATAGAGAAGGGTGAATTCATGTTGTCATTCAACGCCATCTTAGAGTGTATTCCTTAATTAACTCATTATTTCCTTTCTTCATACTTTGAAAAACAAACTTGTTTCGGGCCACTTACATGTTAAACTTATATTAGCGAGATTTGTCCATTTCTTAATTTTGTTTCCATATAAACTAGGTCAAGACAACACTACTCAAACTTTCATGTTCCATGTGATATGTCTTAATTTTCAGGAGTCATAGGGATGTGTTATAAAGTGCACATTTCTATAGTATTATTTTTATCGGAGGACCCTTTCTAAGATGACCTAGTTTGAAGGGTTTGTTCAAGCAAGCTAGTAATTTTAACTATCTTGTTTTTTATTTGTTCTATATTCTTCTAGTAGTTTTGCTTTAAAAGATATTTCTTTTAATTCTCTATGAATTTGGGACGATTGAAATTTTGAAATATTATTTCTATTTGTTTCTTTTAAAAAAAATTATAAAATAACCTACATAAAATAAATATTCACATGGAATTTTTTTTTTAATTGAATATAACAATATAGAGAGAAACCCTAAGAGAAAGTTCTAGTCATTATGGGTAGGTTGACTAACTAAATTGCTTCTAAAAAGGTCCCTCATTGCTCATTAATAGACTTTAATAGGTTGAATCGAGACCTACAAGGTGAAAGAGTATTGATCAGAACCAAGCTTTTTTGGTTTACCGATTGCGATCAAATAGTCTATCTATAAGAATTTGATGGTTTCACGAGTGTTGCCTAAGTCAATAACTTATTGGGACATCACTAGTTTCCTAGTGTAACAAAAAAAAATGTGTGTGGAAAAGAAAAGTGTTTTGGATGCATGAACATAACTCCATATCTAACCCAGATCAAAGGATAGGGCGTATGAAATACAAGTACACAAAAACATTTACATAAAATCAAACAATAAGCATATAATGATTAATTTAGATAAATAATCATAACAAAGACATTCAAAGCATGAATCAAAGCACAACAACATATATTATCATAAAATCAAGCAAACAAAGCTTGGTCCTAAAAAGAATTCTCGACAGAGTCGCCGTTATGTCGCATGAGGCATCTCTGTGAACTATATGTAACAAGGGTAAAACTAAAAAAAAGAAATCACCATATAATTTAATGGTAACTAAGAATTCTAACTAATCTTTAAATTTTTGTAGATAAAGGGTTAATTATGCTAAAAAAAAGAGAGATTAAAATCATCCTAAAACATCATATTTAAGGTAAGCTACTTTATGTTTATTTTTAATGATAAAAAGTACTTATTGTGCATGCATGCTAATATTTAACTAAACTAGTATACATGTTTTGGTTATTGAAGATATGAGACTAATAAGGTTTAGAGTAGTGATTTGAGACTTGGGCCTCTTAACAAGGCTTAATCCTCACTTTTTGAACACGGAACTTGGACCTAAGTGGATGTTCATGGTTCATTAGGCTTTGGCCTATTTTCTTGTGTCATGGTCAAACTTATTAATTGAGCTTGGGCTTTAGTGTTTTCTTTAATTATATTCAAAATAAGCTTGAAGGCCACCATTTGCTATATAAGACTGTGTAGATTCAATCCAAAATCACTTTATTTATTAAATGAGGGAAATACAAAATGAGATTCACAAACATCACATTAACCCATTTACCATGCAATATCCGAGTAATAACCTAATTTGGATTTACATTTATTGGGCTAATTTTGAGTTATAAGAAAAAAAATACAAAAAAAAAAAGAATACCAAATAAAAAACGTTGACATAGATATTTACATGCACAAATTCACTTACCCTTAATGCGATATCCAAAAAAAAAAAACAACCTCATTAAGATTTACAATTCCCAAATCGATTTTACAAAAAAAAACATAAATCACACAAAAAGGAAAACAAACAAAAATATACATGCTATATTAATACTTACAATATGAAAATCATTTACCCTTAATGTGATATTCGAGGAGAAATCTAATAAGGATATAAAAAAAAAACAACCTAATTAAGATTTACAATTCCCAAATCAATTTTACAAAAAAAAAAAAACATAAATCACACAAAAAGAACAACAAACAAAAATATATATGCTACATTAATACTTACAATACGAAAATCATTTACCCTTAATGTGATATTCGAGGAGAAACTTAATAAGGATTTACAACTTTTAGGTCGACTTTGAGTTATGAAAAAAGTAAATTAGACAACATACCTAAATCAACAAAAAAACAACAAAAAGAACAAATTCACACATCAATCAAGCCAAGCCCAAATTCATAATATATATATAATCAATCAAAATAAACTAAAACAACTAGAGTCGATTGGAAGCTCCTGGAAGTTGGATCATTGATAATGATGCATGGGTCTTATACGTGGATAGGTGATCTAGGTTGCGGTGTGTCTTCTCACTCGCTGACGATGTAGGGTCAAGTGACTCAATAAATCAATATGTTGTGATCGAGTTGATCCAGGCGCGAGAAGGAGGGGATATTATTGTTATATCACTCATTTAGTGTGGTGGCTAGAAAGGTAGTCAAGTTTTGATTAGGAGTAAAAAATGTTGATAATGATTAGGAGAAAAAAATGATTATAATGTTTGTGGCTAAGAATGAGAGGAGATTTTTATCAGCATTGTGATGAAGAGAAAAATAGAAGGTGGTAGCTTGATATGGCTTAGTCAACGTTAGGGTGCAGTGGTGTCAATGACATTTATTGTGAGAAGATAATAAAGGAGATATTCAAGGTTTTTATTTTTTAATCAACAAGGTTTTTTTTTTTTTTTGATGTTTATAGGGAATTTTCTTCTTTTTTTTTTATTGGTGAAAAGGTGCTAGTTTTTTTTTTTCGTCTTTTTCTCTATATGGTATCCTTTATTTATATTGGACTCCTTTAAAAACAGAAAAAACCTAAATTGAAAAAATAATATTAAATCTTTATATTATTGATTGCTTGAACTAGGATCTCTTTATATTTTTTCAATTTTGCTTAATTCTTCTATTTATTTATTTTTACCTTATATGCATGATCTTTCATTATATTATTTGATTTATTGTCATCTTAGCCTCTTTTTTCTTTTTTATTTATCGTTTCACTCCCTCATCTCTTTTTTATTATTATTCTTAATTTATTATTTTGAAAATATGTTAGAAATGGGGGTTAAAAAATAAGTTATCACATCTAATATAAAGAATCTATATAGGAGTAGAATTTGAGGTTTAAATAGAACTTAAATATTGTACCAATATAAATAGATCATTCAACTACTTGAAAAGATATTTAATCCCATGCAATTTTTTTCTACATTTTATTCAATTTATCTTTATTTACAACTTTTACTTGCTTTATTTATCTTTTTTTACTTTCAATTTATATTTTCCTTTTTTTTTTTAAATCTATTCTTGTTATTGTGTGGTGTGGTAGATATACTTTTTTCAAGGTTTGAAATCTTGAAACAACCGCCTGGCTCTACTTTTAATTCAATTCAATTCTCGATTATAGTTTCTTGTTGAAAAGAAAAAATAATTAACAATTACTAATAATTGGTTAGCTAATTAGTCAAAAATCATAGCAGAATTATCACCTACCTTTGCATAAGCATTCAGCCATCCTCCTGTATGAAGGAGACTTGCTTGCAGGTACCGTTTAAATTGTAATGCAAAAATTGTCCTGCAATGCAATGACGAGGATTTTCAACTTCTTTAATTTTTATTTTAAAAATTATTTTTAATATCAACATATTAAAACATTTTAAAAATATAAAAAAATAATTTTAAAAAACAAATCAAAATGCAAGCAATTGGGAACGAGCAAACCATATTCACCGATGAAGCTACTCAGTTTTCTTCTACCTTGTTTGGAAACATCTGTCTCCAAATAAGGCAACCAGTCACGATTTGCTCGACTTACCAATGTATTATTTGATTCTGAAACTAGAATTGAAAAAATAAATAAATAAAAATGAGCAGCTGCTTCTTTGTTAAACAGGAACAAAAGCTTTAGTTCTGAAGAGGAGCGAGACTTGGCGGCATATCGTAATTCAATTAGTGATGCGTTTGCAGCATGTACTGCTTGCAGCAGGCATCAACAGTTGGCCAAATCAGCAACATCTATCTATGAAACCTAAAGCTTGTAAAGGAGAGTCGTAATAAATCCATTCTGAGTTTGAATTCGCTTTGCCTCTACAGCTTAATCATGTAAAAGATGATTATCAAAATTATCCTTCTTTCTAACCATTAATCAAGTGGCAACATTTAAGTCTGGCAAACGATCTCGTATTAGGTCAATAAAAAGATTCCAGCTACCTTGGCTATTTTCAATCTTCTTTACTGCCAGTAATGCTCATGAGATATTGATTCAAATGCTGGCCAAAAGTTTTTGTTGAGAATGACTCAGCAACATGCTTCCTGGCCTCTCCACCCATTCTGCTTGCCATCTGAGGATCCTGAATGAGTTTAGCCATCGCCAAAGAGAAATCTTCAGGGGTAGGGTCACAAAGAAATCCTGTTTCTGCATCCTTAACAGTCTCCACAGGGCCACCACTATTGCATGCAATTACAGGCTTATGGGCTGCCATTGCCTCCAATGGGACGATGCCAAAGTGCTCATCCTACATTTATTGAACAACTAATATAAAACCCTCTTTTCATCTCAAAGTATGATCATGTTATAGACAAGTGAAAGGGATCAGACCTTTGGAGTATAAATGACACACAGGCACTGTGAAAGAAGTTTATTTCTCTCAGCTGTTGAGCAGGACGTAATGAAGCTAATCCGAGATGAGACTCCTTCCCTTGCAGCCAGGTGTTTAAGTTCATCCAGGTATTCAACATTCTCTCGCAGTCGACTATCATATCCACCTGAAAGACAAATTACAAGCAAGCCCTTAATGAGCAAAGTTGTGGTATTACCATTTAAACACGTCTAATTTGTCTTCCCTACAAATCAGGTTAATATTCCAATAGCCCCATCTCAAAAAAAAAAAAATCTCGTCATCTCATGAAAAAATTTGCATATTTCACTCTCTGTTACAAGAATATCTGCATTTTGCAGAACACAGCCTTCATAACATATTTTCTATCCATTCCACCCTTTCAAAAAATGCAATAGAAAATTGAAAAGTAATTATGTAAAGTGTGATTTCAATCTTAAAAGTCTTTAGTGAAGGCGCATGCATTCCCCAGTCCCTCCCTTCCTCTTTTTTCAAGAGAGGAAGGTACATGGCCCTTTCTGCAACAAGCATAAGGGGATAAAAAAAAACACTGCATCCCAAGTACAAACACCATTTTCCAAATTCATCAATATATGAAATTCTTTAGTAATGTAACCCAGGAAAGAAGCAGATTGAGACTTGCCTGCAATGGTCAAAGTAGCTTCATTTAGTTTTTGACTTTGAAGGGCATGTTCCTCAAGGTTGTGAAGTCTGGCAAAGGCAGAAACTGCCAATTCTATGTTCTTTTTCCTTTCAAAGCGATTTATCGAGAGAAAATTCAACCTATGCCACATGAAACAGATAAGAATAAGATTCTGAACTACTGGTGGGAAAAATGCAATGAAAGAAATTCTTCTATGACATTTCAAAAGCATGCCTAGAGTTACAAGATGCAAGAGATATACAATAATTTTCGTTACTTATAAGAATGAGGTTCATCAAATTGGTCCACGTTGACAGCAGGATAAAGAACAGCAGGTCGGATTCCCCGTGCATGTAGACGCTTGAATGTATTCGCAAAGGTAGATGCAGTGAATTTGCTGTTAACAAGTATCATATCAGCCATGCCTGCAGTCCCCAAGAGCAGTAAATGAGAATTGGTAGGTTCAACTGGAACAAAGTTAACACTAAAGAGATATTTCCGGTGAAAAAAAAAAGGCAGATAAATTGGGAACAGACCCGTTGTAATTTCTTCTACAAAGTCAATGGGTTTCCTGTACAACCTTCGGAGAACAGTTGTATGGTGAGCAAGTAACAAATCCGGAAAATGACAATAAAAAACCACCTGGATATACAGGACTAGAGTGTAAGAAACCTGAGGCTAAAACCTTTAAACAGCAGTTCAGTTCATATAAAAGGCATAGAATATAATACCTTCATTGATTTTTTAAGTTTCAAAAGTGGGATGACAACAGAAACCTGATCTGCCAATATAACATCAAAAGATGGCCACAGGAATAACACGCAAAGGGCAACGAAAATGCACCGCAAATACGCGCATAAGGCATGAAAACGGTAGAATACATGCCGAGGCAGGAAAGAACCATATACAGTAACCGGGAAGGTACCTGTACAGCCAGCCAATATATATGAATCAGGTGCATCAATGAATTTATCCAAATCAAATACAGGAAACAGACCTTAAAGGAGAAGAAAATGAAAATAAACGCAAGTTACCGGAAACAGTTTCTTCAAAGCATCGGTTTTTATCATGATGAGCAGTAAAAATATGAACATCGTGGCCATGGGAGACAAGTTCAACGGCAGCATCGACTATTAATCTTTCGGCTCCACCTATGAATCATTTTAATATACAAAAAAAAGAAGCTTCATTCTGGTTATTTAATTCCTTCGACCATACAAGCATTAAATTCTTTTACAAATCACACGATTGAATTAGCTTCGTAAAATAAATAAACAAAACAAATTTCTAAAATTGAAAAAATAGAGAGAAGGGGAGTATAAATTTACCTATACCAAGATCTGGATGAATGATAGCAATCTTTAATTTTCTCTCCATTTCTTTGCTCCTCTCGATCTAATTCCAGCGATCAATCGTATAGGGGCCGCAGGCTGCGTTGAGGAAGAGAAAGACGTCGTTTTATGCGTAAAAAGCGACTTGTCGTTTGACTATGAGCAGTAAAATAATAAAAAGAAAAAGAAAAAGAAAAAGAAAGAAAGGCTCCGCTTCCGCTCTCTCTCGTATAAAAACGAATACCGAAAGAAACAATTGATAGGAGGACTCTGAATCCAGTATAGGAGGACTAGAGATCACACTACAAGCGAATTCCTTGGGGACGATTGGAGAAGATGACAATAGAAGAGGCAGCGGCAGGCCCTGCCGGCCCTAAGGTTCTCCGTCTGCTCTACTTTGTCGGCGCTGGATGTAAGTGCTACTTAATTCATACAATCTATCTATCTGTCATCTAGTTAAAATCTACTTTTTTGGGGTTTATTTGGCAGTTATTTGCACAGTTGGAATCAACAAGTGGAGAGAAATCGAGCGAAAATCAATCCTCGAACAACAGCAGCAAGAGAAGAAGATGAAGAGCGATTTTCTGCCTCGAAGCTCCACAAATTCCGTGCAGAAGGCCATCAAATGATCATGTCTCTTCCTCAGGTGGTCCTTTCCTTTTCTTTTTGTGTTGCAGAATTTGTAGTAAATCAACTATTTTGTACTCGTAACAAAATAACTCTTAAACACATTTAGGCAACACTCACTTCTTTTTATTTGTGATTTAATTTCTTGATAAAATATATAGTTTTGGCTAATTTATTGCTGGCAACAAATGTCACAGAGAGTTTGGTTACTGATTTTTGGTTGTTCATTGTGAGAACTGACAACCTTCAATCCTGAAATTTTGTATTTCGATCCAATTTCCTTTTGAGCTTAGTAACTTTTGATGCCTGTATGCTCATATCAATGTAGATTTATTTATTGCTAAAAAGCTTGATTTAGTTAAATTTTGGATTTGACCTGCTATTGAAGAAAGTCATAGCCGGGAGAGAGAGAGAGAGGAGTGTTTTTGAAGGTTGAGCTAGGTGAATCTTTCTTTCCCAATCTTTCTCCTAATGGACTGTCAAAAGCTTCATTTAAGCTTCCTTATATCATAATCCCTACTAAATACGCCTTATTCATCTACCAGAGTTTGCTTGACTGTTTTACGTTTTAGTAATGAAGGTTTTTTATAGTATTTTATTATGTTTAGCATTGTCCCAATACTCGTTTTGAGGACCCTTCTGATTTTTTAAGGGGCAGAAAAACTAGCATTAAAAAACACCATTGGCATTACAAACAAGGTGTGCTTGGTAGGAAAGATGGGGAGAGGACTGATGCTGTGTTTTCTTTGCTTTCCACGATGGATCAAGACTTGCTTCTTATCCATTTTCAGTTGTAATTTACAATTCTCCCAATCTAGGCAGATTAAGTTTCAGCATTACTCTCCCTTCATAGCCAAAAACTTAGATGGATGAGTTAAAGTCCATCTTTTTTCCTCTCCATTTTACCTTTTGACTCTATTCAGGTTTCTCTTTATCAATCCCTCATGAGAAATAGACTAAGACGGGCATAGATGTTCCATTTGATAATTTCGTTTTTTAAACGTTATTAATGTTCAGTCATTTAGTATTGTGGAAAGAACTTGTTTGTAAAAGACTATGTCTCACCTTAGGCAAACAAGAATTTATCTCCTCAAAACCAAAATAAATCATAAATTCTAATAGATGCTCAAGTCAATTGAGCATGAGAAGAAGGTAATGCTTGAGTATGGAAACTTGATGATCCTAAAACTCTCGTGCTCCTTAGGAAAGTGTGCACCTCTGCTTGTGGAAGTGCATTGTCTGGAGTAGGTTATCTTTTATGTTACCAAGAAAAGATTTGAACTCAATACCTCTTGAAAGGAGGAGGAATGTTAATGCAAGTGGAGCTACAACTTCTTAGCTTGTCCGGATAAATTTAACATTCTCCTCCTTGATCATAGGTTTCTATAGTTTCATTGACAACAAATTATAACTCTAACTAAGGGCTTAATGTAAACTATACTTCTGATTTGGAAAATTCTGCACATTTGTAGGAAGAAATACATAACTTTGTGGTAGTGAACGATAGTGAGAGGAGAAGCAGTAGTGTTTTTTTTTAGTATTTAGTTTTGTTGATTCATGTCTAAGTTTGTTTTTGATATTGTGGTAGTTTTTACTGTTGTAGTTTAAAAAGAATATGTATAAAAAAAGAAACAATTGTAGTTTTTCTTAAACTCAAGTTTTTACTACAATTTGATATGAAAAGCAAATTTAAGCAGTGAAAACCAAACAAATTTTGAATTCGTGATCAGCCTATAAACATCTTTATTCGCACTATATTACAATGCCAAACATGGTTTATGTGGTTGTTGGAGGGTGGTAGTGTATTTATAGTGTATTAGCTATTTAACTCACGTCGCATGTCATTATATTTTTTTTTAAAAAAAACCTGGGTATGTAGGTTATTTTCTAAAGAAAATCAAAGTATAAATAAAAAAACTCATACAAGCATCTAGGCAAATAAACTGATAATTATTTATGTAAATAAATTAAACAAAAAAGTTGTTAATAATAACCAAAAGAGAGATTGGAAAAATGGAGAGATAAATGTAGATAAAGATATTTAATACAAGTTATTTACTCGATTGTATTTGATGAATTTATTTATAAAAATCAATATGTAACAGAAATCGACACACATATAAAATTTATTGAATAAAATAAAATGAAAAAAATTATATACAAGGTTGCTCATATTAAAAATATTGTAAAAAAATAAATGTTTTTATTTTTAAAAAATAAATTTAATCTATATAAAAAAAAATTATAAATGAATCACATTAACCTTGTAAAAAAATTAAACACACTCAATATAATAAAAAAATAATCGCTATTTCAAAAATGATAAATAAGCCAAAAAAATAATAGAGAATGAGTATTAATCAAAACATAAATGCAAAAATTATTTTTAAAAATACATATAAAAAACTATTAGTTTTCTAAAAAAAATTATAAAAAAGAAAAAAGAAAAGAATGAGACCAAGTGTTGTGGGCCTGGTAAGCTCAGCCTAGTGCCTGACCCACAAAGAAAGGGTCGTACGTAGGCCTTTATTTTTTTTCTAAAGTTAATAGGGCGTACGATGTGTCGTCCGCCCCATTCTTTGCTAGAAAAAATAGACATGTCATCTATAATTACCTAGAATCCAGTTATTGTGGTGGTTGGAACAAAAGACTTTTATTTTTCCAACTTAAAAACCTATTTTCAATCTATTTTTGAACTCAAAACACCAAGAAAACACCGTTGGAACCTTGTTTAACCAATTCATGGCCTTCAGAAAAGAAAAAAAAAAAGCCACAAAACCCATAATCAAAACGAAACCAAAAATCTTCCATTACTAATATCTATTTTTTAGGTGTTTTCAAGGTAAAAAAAACATTTAATCTTAACTCCCCTAATCACATAGAACCATTTGACATAAAAATTAATCGTTTTGGTAGTCAGAATCGTTGCCAATAACAACTTTCTCTCTTTAAGTCAGAATCTAATGACCCTCCCCTCACGTTTTCTTCCACTAAAAGGGACTAAAAGGAGAAAAAAGAAGTTATGGCACCAAAATGTAATAGTTAAAAATTATAGGAACCGGTTACCTATTAGCTTAAAAAGATTAAAAAAAAACTAAAATGAATTTTTCAAATAAATTACAAAGTTGTCATTCATGTTACCCATGTTTTTTTTTACTTAAGCTCTCTTTCTTTAAATTTAACACTCACTTAAAAAAAAAAAAAAAACATGCAATTGAGTTCTAATTTAAGCTAACATGGCTCAATTATGCAAATAAAAAAAATCCAAGGATCAAATTGAAATTTTTCAAAAACCTCACTATTAAAATATACATTGAAATGTAAGAAGATGAATAGTAAAATGGTTATCTAAAAAAACCACATGTTTTATAATTTCTTATAATTAGGATTAGTTAGTCTAGGTTTTTCTTTTTATTTTTTTCAAACAAAAAGATGTTCAGGCTGACAAATCAAGAACCCGTTTGTTTTTGTCTTTTAAAAGTGTTTTTAAAAAAACTAAAAAAAAAATTGTTTTTTCTTTACTTCAAATTATTTTTTTTTGTATTTTTATATCAATTTAATATGCTAATGTTAAAAATAAGTTCTTAAAATATATATATATATATATATATATTATTTTGATGTATTTTCAAGTGAAAATCACTTTAAAAAACAATCGTTATCATAATATCAAATAGACTCCAAGTGTATTTGAGCAACCCAACCCTAAGCCTTACATTTTTCTTTTACTTTCTTTTTCTTTTTAAAACTAATAAGGGTACTTATTTTTTAAGAATACGTTATAAAATTTAGTATTTATGTGAAATATCTTTTACTTTAGAAAAGTCATATAAAACAGTAAGAATATTTTAATTGAATCAAATATTTCAACAAAAGTTTGTTCATATATATATATATATATAGTTACGGAATTATATATATAAAAGATAGTGTTAAATCACACACATATATTTAGAAAGAAAAAAAGAAAGTTAGTTTTGGCATCTATGTAGTAATAGAAAGTCATTTTTCTTTTTTCATCTCTAGTTTTCGTCAAAAAAAATAATAAATACATTAAAATTATAATTATTTTTATCAAAAAGTTAAAATTTATAATAATCATCTTAATATATTTTTATTTATGATAATTTAATTAAAAATATTAATTTTATTTCTTTCAAATTAAAAATTATAATGGAAAAGTTATACTTGTTAACTAAAAAAAACATTTATACTATAATTTAAATTTATGCCACTAACTAAATATAAAAATGTAAAAAATAATAATTTTAATATTCTAGATTGCAAAAAACTATTTGCATATGAAAGAAAAATATTGCATTATTCATTATTTTAGTTTTTTATTTAAGAAATAATGAAAAACTTGTAAATAAAAAACTATAAAGAACCTCTAAAAATGTATTTTCCAAACCTAGGACAAATTTGAAAAACTTAAATACTAATTATTCCATTATCTAGATAGAGAAATATTGCTAAATAGAAAGTTCTGGGTTTTTTTCAACTTTGTTTTCTTAGTATTACTATATTTTTGAACAACCTTATCTTTTTTTCACACCTAATCTCACCTTCCCCTCTCTCTTCTAGCTTGAATTCATCCCCTATCAAGCTCACTCTAAATAAAAATCAACTCAACACCTTTTAACAATTGATGACCATAAGAACAATGACCTCTTCTCTTCATGTCACCGAATCAAAGAGGGGTGACCCGGTTTACCTCCTATCAACATCTCCATCGTTGCCCTTTCAACTTTAGAAATAGTTTCCCTTCTCTATCACTTTGTCCATCTCCTTTGGCTCTCCTCACAAATGATAAACCCAACAAAAACCACCTTATCCTCTTTCTCTTTTCGTTAGCCTATGTCATAGCCTCTTACCATCATCACAACAACAACAACATCATCCCGTCACCGAACATGATTAATGACAACAACCACCTTTTCATCAAAAAATAAGAGAAAAAGGAGAGAGCTCAAACCAAAATTGTCTCTCATCTTCCTCGTTAGTTAGAGGTGATTCTCGCCTTACTCATTAGTGAGAAGAAGTGGTCAATGCATTTATGATTCAATGGCCACAAATCATTGTCTCACCTTCTATTTTGATTTGATTTTTACTAATGTGATTGTCGTGTTTTTTGAAGTTATTATGAATTTGTAGCATGTTTGCTCATTGTTTCTTATTTTTTTTTGTGTCCCTTTTTATTAAAGTTTGTTTTTATATTTTTATAAATATTCTAAGTGTGTTGGTGGTGATGTGTTTCGTGTTTAAGTTCTTGCTTATGTTTGTATTAGTTTTTATATTTGCATAAAACTTATGTTTTAGGTTTAAAACTGTAGTTTAAAAATGATTTGTTTATTGTCGTGTTGATTTTGATGTCAATTACATGATCATTTTGTGTTTAGTTGGTTTTTCATGTTGAATTCATGTCATGATAATTTTTTTTGTGATGAACCACTAGAATTTGATGCTATGGGCATATTCGTTATCATATCAATTTTTTTTTTGTAAGTTATTGTTTTGTACTTAAAACTATAGTTTTGAAACCTTATATGCAAGTGTGGTTGTGTTAATTTTGATTTTTGTATACAAGTTATACTTTTTTTTATTTTAGATTTAAATTCAGATTTATATGCATGAACAATGTTGTGTCAATTTCATTCTTCTCATGAAAATCATTTTTTTGTGATTTTATCAAATTTGAAACTATTTGTTTTGGTTTCTTTGTTGTTAAATTTCTTAGAATCACAATTTTGGTTTGAAACCTAAATTTTTAGGTTTTCGTGTAGTTTCAATTTTGTTTTTGTATTTGAATTGATTTAATATATATTTAATGTAAAATTTACTTTCTAACTCTTTATTTGAATTTATTATTAGACCTAATATTCATAATTATTGTGGTTTTCACTTATTCATCAACATTTCGCTTGTAGTTACCTATGAGTAGCTTGTCATATTATTTGTCGTCTGTTTTGATTTTTTATATTTTTTTAGATATTTATGTAAATAAAGTTATATATAGTAATATGTTATATATGCATAATGTCATGTCACCTTTTTACTTGTATTCCATGTATAAATCTAATTTATTTTGATTTTATAAAAATCCTAAAAATGGTGACCGATAGTGAAAGAGTGAGCGTGTGTTTGTGTGTTTATCGAGCCAAGTTTTATCTTGTTCAAAGTATATTACACAGTGAAGTGAACAGTTCAATTCACAACATGAAGCCAACTCTGTTGTAATGATTAAAGCTTTGTATGTGTTTGATTGTATACTTATATGATGAATTGTTATTTATCTCTTTGATCAATGTTATTGTTTTTGTTTTTTTTTTTAATTAATTCGATTCATGAAACCATCATATTATCAAGGATTGGATTTTATTTGCATTGTTTATTTATTTATCAAATTCACATGTGACTCGGTGATTATAGCATAAATGAGTGAAAAAAAAACATTTTATAATTATTAATTATCAATTTTAATATTTTTTTTGTGTGCGCGCGCACGCTTAGATCTATGTATTTAAGGTTACCCTAGCCTTACCCTAGTTGCTCCTCTAATTTTGCAAATTCAGTTTCTTTCTAAGTAGCAAGGTTATATGTGTGGGGTGGATTGACTTTTATTTATTTATTTATTTATTTATTTATTATTTATTCACACTTTGACTTAAGGTTATTTGTAAATATTTGTTTTTTTATTTATGATTTATTCAAGATGTGTTGATAATTTTATTATTACATGATGTGTAATTTTATTTAGATTTTTGAGTATGTATGTTTGTTTTTGTTTGATAAGTTAATATAGCTTTGACTTTTTGAAAATAGTTTCCTCCTTTTCTACTACAAGAGAGCTTCTGTTAGATTAGCTCCACCTTGCATAAGTCTAAGTAAGGCACCCATTTTGCTTTAATAAATTAGAATGGACTGACATTATTTTTTATTCATAGTCTTTATAAGTCTAACTGTTAGTTGAATATACTATGTAAGTTGATTATACATGGTATTATTATATTCATATAAATATATATTTATTATTAATAAATGTTTAATTTAAATTTAATATTCATATAATATTATATTAATGACTAATATTTTATTTATAAATCTAGAGTAAAGATAAAGTTTATGAAACATAAATGTTTTGCAAAGAAAATTTTAAAGTTGTTATAATTATGAGATTTCTATTGTATGATATTATTGTTCCTAAAATATTCCTGGTTGATTCTCTCTTAAATATTGAACATTCATTAAAGCTGTAGAAACTGGTATATATTATGTTCTTTTCTTTATGAAAAGAAATGGTTGTTTTCATAAGTTGAGGTATAAGAGATACATAAAATTAACATGTAAGTGTTTGTCATAAGACATGTACACAAAACTAACCCGCATGAAAATTCTATATGGAGATATCACGTGTGTCAATGAAAAGGCTTATGTGACAATTGTGTAGGTGATCTAAGACTTGAGATTGCTAAATAATCTCATATAAAGAGTGTTATGTTCTCATCATGTTACACATTATTTTGGTAAAGGTAACAAATAGACAGACATTAGATATAACATAAATTATATGAAGGTATCTAAGTAATCAAGAGAGAATTCATCATCCTAGGTGAATTAGAAAAAATGTTCCACATGTTCTCAAATAGTATTGATTGTTAAATCTTTATGCAAGGTGGAATGAGATTTAAAAAGAGTTTCAAATCTTATTCAAAAGATTAATGACTATAATGTTGCGAACAAATATGATTTGACATGGCAGACACACTCCATGCTAAAATGTCTAAATTAAAACATTACTGATGAAGAGATAATTATACTGAGAAACCAGTCATAGTCAAACCACTTATGAGTTTTCTAATATTTAGAGAATCATGACATATTGTTAGACGGTACACTTGATCTTCAAATATAAATTAATCAATTATTAAATTGATAATAAATTAAATTGTTTGATTTATTTGATTCTATTTATTTAGAATTATAATTTATATTTGGGCTAATATATTAGAAATCAAATTGGTCAAGTTTTTTCTACATGGAAATATCAAATCATATGATATAATTTATAGTAATCATTTTTTGAAAAAGTTGAGTATAATTAAGAATTTGAAATAAATATGCAAAATTTGCATTTATATCAACTGAAATTGAAAAAACAATTAACAACATTATAAATGTTATATATTGGTTGATAAATTTATTAACAACATTATAAATTTTATCAAACATTATAAATTTTATCAATTGATAAAATTTATATAGATAGTTAATAAGTTTCTATAAAAGTCAAGAAAAGGGAAATAAATCACATGCTTTTCACGTAATTAAACTTATAATAAATGATAAACTATAATTAAATAATAACTTTGTACCATAAAATAATTCTTAATAAAGTAGGTATTTTTAATTCTCTCATCTCTTAAAACTAGATACAAAAATGAAAAAAAAACCCTTCCTCAATTATTTAAAGTTGCTAAAAGTATTAAAATTCAATTAAAGTTCTTAAAATTCAAAATAGAAAAAAAGTAGAGGAAGGGGTCAAACTTTTTTATAATTAGTATGTAATTTGTAAATGAAAGTAAATGTAAAATTAAGTGTAATTGGATAAAATAATTATATTATTATAAAATCATTTCAAATTATCAACTCAACTTATTTAATGAATAAAATGTAACCAATTAACCATCCAACAAAACTATTTGTTACAAATAACATCTTGTTGTTGCATTGAAACATATAAATGATGACTAATATTGAAAGTGGTAAAATAAAATGGTTGAATAATTGAAAGATGAGATTATTTAGGAATACATATTGAATGCTAAGATTACACATTGAATTTCTGGAA
>Ga0325411_1003120_pt1 | contig 18641 bp, 19 predicted proteins | sample PopdelMetagenome_13_FD_206181 | JGI IMG/M metagenome (GOLD analysis project Ga0325411, IMG submission 206181) | Populus deltoides microbial communities from Bellville, Georgia, United States - Xylem-PdIQD-R4 | ecosystem: Host-associated > Plants > Phyllosphere > Stem > Wood/Secondary xylem...
GTATTAGCAGCATAAATATCTAAGAATTCAAGAACTCACCAAACTTAGAACTCCAACGGGTTCTTCGAGTGAGAAACTTAGCTCTTCGTTCCATACTGGATTAAGACAACTATTGATAAACTTGGTCTTTGCTGTCTGATGCAGGAAGGAAATAGTCAGTAAGGTAGCATAGTTGAGTCTACAAATTGATAAAACGAAAACTGAAGAGGAGAAATAAGTTCAGTAAAGAAAAATCGGGCTGATAAAACTCCAATCAAAGACCAGAGAGGAGAGACAAAATGGGGCTAGATCAACAGCATTTTAATGACAGGGGATACTATGACTACATCCATCTACTCGATGGGATATTAAATTCAGGTGACCCAGAAGGCAAAGCCATAAACTTTCTGTCTTTGAGGTTTCAGAAGTTTATCACATCAGCGAATTAGTGTCCCATAAAGCAACCAATATCAGTGCACTTATGATCATCAAACATAGAACAACCACTTACTGCATAGAAACAAGAATTACAGAGCCTAGAATCACCTGATTGCCCAGCTTGACGACTACATAAGGATCACTAGTCCTGAAATCCCTGATAACCAATTTTTTCCCTTGCACAACAGTAACTTTTAGCAATCCTAACTGCTCCCTCATTGCTTAGATGTAAGAAGATACAAAAATTTCAAAAAGATACAACACTGCAAAGCACAAAACAAAAGGAATCCAAATTAATTCAATGAGAAGACAATCTCTAAAACCTCAAAGATATAAATGAAGGATTAAAATCCAAACAAAATCTTGCATTTACAAGTGTCAAAAGGAGAGAAAACAACTGAAAAAAGAACCCATGAAACAACAATAAATTAGGAAAGACTAGAACTTTTTCAATGGGCCAAAACCCAGTTTCTGGAAAAACGCATCTTTCTTTTCTAGATTCCAGAAAGAAAGCATTTTTTTTAAGTTTAACCCTCTCATAGAAAGAAAACCCAAATAGAAATCAAATAACGATTTTAAGACAGCTTCCAATGGCAGAAAAGTTCAAAAAAAAAAAAGATAATTGCATAAGCCCTGAACATGAGAACAAAGTCCAGAGAGAAAAGGGACCTCTTGCCTCTGTTGAAGAAGGGTAAAGAGAAGCAGAAACAGCTTAGCCTGAGATCTCAAAGAAGGAGAGATACAAAAGGTAAATAAGATAAAAGCAGCAGCAGCGTTTAGTGGGGTTTGGTGGGTTATTAAACTGGTTTAAACTTTAAACAGACCAACAAAATCCTACAAAGCAACAACTTATAAAGTTAAGCAAAGATAATCCTATTCCTCCATGCAATAACTGAAAGTGAAGTGCTACAACTCTATTTATGGAAACTACAGTGAATGCAGGCAAACTGAAAGCTCATGCTTCTTCATGTGTGCTGGGTTTCTGTTTCATTTTCTAGTGCATCAAAAACAACCTTAAGAACAGAATTTAGTAAGAACAACTGTTCCAGGTCAAACACATGTTTTCCCCCTTTTTTATATATTATTTGTTGCTTTAATTTATGGTCAAGTTTGAGGATTTTGGTCTTTTGGATTCATTTACTGTGACCATCATGTCTTGTCTTCTATGTACCTTTTTAGTGAGCATGCAGCGTGAGCCTTTTGACCAGTCTTCTCTTGCTCTTTCCTCTATTTTTCCTCCTTTATTTCTTTGACCATCATTGGCCTACATGCATTTTCATTTTTGTTATTTACAGTAGCAAGTTTCTTTGTTTTCTTTTTTTGTTATATTTCTTGTTGGTAGAGCTTGGAGAGATTGATGATTGATAATGGTAGAGTAGGGTCTGGCCTGATAGCTAAAAAGTTATGAATCTCTTCTTTGATTTTCCAAATTTGAACACTGGAGTCAACATATATATATATTTTTTATTACATCAAACTAATTTTTTCTGGCGTGAAAAAAAGCGTATCCCGATAAATGACCCATATGAGATGCAGAATGCAACATTACATTCTTAAAATCGAAATCTGGAGAAAATATCTTAATTGAAGCTTTCATAAAGAATTGGTACAGAGATGGTTACGCATATATTACAAGGTCGGTGCAAATTATTATGTAAAACGAGTTTCACATGGCTGTTGTAATTAAAGCTTGTGATGATTGACTTAATGGGCTCACTGATAAAGGACCAATCATGAAATTGGAAAGTGAGACTCCAGCAGATATCGAAGCTTAAAAGCAGAAAACAAAGCTAAGTCGGCCGCTAACATGCTTTGCATTCAACTCGTTTTACATGAGGCATGACCCAGAGAGAAGCATAAGCCAGATCACACTAATATTTCAGGCCTGTATGTCACAGACGAATGTCCATACAACTAATGCCCCACAAATGACGAAATCTAGGAAGCGGATGCCAATGGAGTGATAAAACCACCTCCTTATGTAGATGAAATTCAAGACACAAGCTAAGCATAATGTCCAACTAAGGTGCCCACAAACAGTCCTTGCCATTTCAACATTTCTATTTTTAGTAAACTCAAGCTCGCATCAGCTGTGCTCCTGCCTAACATTAGCCATCACAACACAAACTTCTGCTTGGCATAAGCAAAGTTTTCGAGGAAAGCTAATGCAATGCAGCTGAGTGTTGTCACCACAAGAACTAGCATATCACCGAAGGAGAAGAGGGAGGAGAGAAGAATAGATTGATACAAAACCAAGTAACAAGATATGCAGTCAATTTATAATTCCATGGGTGCCTAGAATCAAAATAAATATCCTTCTGACATACAACAGTATCCCCAACTGTAACTATACAAGTGACCTATCAATTTACCAATCCAGGTGGTTAGAAAACATGCACTAGGACTACAACCCGTGAACAAAAGACACCAACCTATCATCTACCACCGTCCTGGAAACTAACACTAACATTCCTACCTTAGCATTGGGAAGGCCTTAGGTTACTTTACAATCATCTGTGCAAAGGCAACCGCTTGAGACTTTATTAGTGTGTGTTTACATCGATGAATGGCTTTCAACTTCTTTGATTCTGCACCAGCTACACCAACTAAACGGAGGGCATGGAAACTAAAGCTTTGCAAATTTCCTGGAGATTGATCTACAGCCTAAATGGCTCACCTTGCTCGTCTTGATGCTGATTTCCCTACTTTATGCTTCCAATTGCTCTGCATTTGACAAGAGTGAACTTAGAATCTTGATAACACACAATTTTGTAATGCATAAATAATCAGGGGTTTAGAGGCTAGTACAAGAGTTTCATCGTCAGAGATTTCAGCATCCTCTTCATTGACAGGATTTGATGATTTCTTACGGAGCTTCTTTGATTTTCTACTAGGTTTCCTGACATCTACATCTCGATTCCCTTCAGAATCTGATTTGTCTTCATTGACTTCCACTCCCAAGGCTTCACTTGATTCATCTACGTCTTTCTCTTCTGAATGGGATTCCTCTCTGGGATCACCTTTTTTATCATCTTCTGGTATGCTTTCCATATCTTCAGAAACTTCTGCTTCATAATTGGATTTCACTTCTCCATCAGATTCCTCAGAATGATTTGATCTTTCCTCTGTGTCTTCCAAGTGTTTACCTTTGGAAATTGACACCACTTCCTTGTCAGATTCATCGACGTCCATCATGCCCTGGGACAACCTTTCAGCATGATCCCCTTCAGAATCATCTGAAAGGGGATGAAATGAATATGGAGAATCAGTAAGAAAACAAATGAACTCTCTACATACTGCCCATGCAAGATTGTACATCAACAGCATATATAACAAACAAAATCAATTTGAAAAGCATGAAAAAAGCTTCACCTGATTTCAGCTTATCTCCTCCAGAAGCCATGGTATGTTCAGGGCTTGATACATCAGAATCAACTTTGTTCTTTGGCTCTTTATGCACACGCTTTAAGTTTTTTGATGGAGTTCTTCTCTTTTTAACACTAGAAAACAAAGTTCAATCCATTTTACAGTGCTTGAATGAAAATGAAACATAAGTAAGCGACTACATCAATGATTAAAAATTTCCAACTCACATTGTCACTGACTTCTTATTCTGACTTAAACCACTGGATGTTCTATTTTTCTGAGCAGGTGAACTGCAAGACAGTTAAAATAAACATATTAGGCAAATGAGGGGCATGGATATTCCAAAGGGACAAGTTTTTTTGTAATTCAAACATGTAAGAAACATACAGGCATTGCATAATGCCATAAAAAAAAGTCACAGAGAACAGAACATTGCAGCAAACTTATGAAGCACCACTAGGTTTTTTTTCATGAGACCTTTAAATATGAGAAGAATATTCTAATTTTTCAATGGAAGATGAGACATTGATACTTACACGTCCTTTGAAGGGGTGCCCTTTGAAGGGGTGCGCTTAAATGAATTTGACTTCTGAAAATGGTACAGAGGAAAAGGTAAGTCACTGCTGGTAGATTTTCTTGAAATAAAAATGCAGTTGGTTTAGCTTCAAAAACAATGTTGGAGATTGAATAGAGTAAGACCTTTGTGCGCTTGGGCCCATTGTCAACGAGCTCCCACCGCTCTTTTTCTAAACGGAGTACTTCTATATCTCCATCATCATATAATATCTATAATCACCAAAATGATGCACAAAATGAGAAATAAATTAATTCAGTCAAGCAGTCCCAAAATATGTGAAAGGAGAAGTGATACAACATACCACATGTTTCCTTTTCAAAGGATCATAAGATTTGATGGTGCCTTCATAAAACCTGTCAATTTAGCAAGTATAATGCATCAAAAATGCATCTTCAAGTTTTCTAAATTTAATTTGAAGAGAAGAAAAGCTGTTGTACTACATCATGAAAAGTTTTGAGCTTTAATATCTAGCCAAACCCTAATCCTCCCCTTACTATATGTAAAAGAACAATCTCATCTAAAAGCTTAAGTTGTTACGTGAGGCCCCAAAATATGGATTTATACTACTCTCTAACACACCCTCTCAAGTTAAAGCCCTTTGGGCTTGAAACTTGTACATGCACACATTATCTTGTACTATTGATTATATTTTAATTAGAAGAGAGAATGAGAGTGGAGAGATTCAAACTCGTGACCATTTGATCATCAAGACTCTGATATCATATTAAAATTAAAGATCTAGCTCTGATATTATGGCAGATTCTTGGCAGAAACTGTACTTGAAAACAGGGAAGTATGTTCCCCATATTTAGCTATAATAGAGAGGTTTAGAGAGAGCAGAAGGTAGAGAAAACACGGTAAACAAGTATTAGATGGAGCTGCCTTAATTGGTAGCAGAGAAAGTGTTGTTATGCAACAGCCTCTTGCTATTGTAAAATTCCTTCAACAACATCTTGTGTATTCTAACACAATATACATAATGGTGCATCTGCACAATGAACAACGCCACCAAGACAAAACATAGCAGAATGGAGTATCTTGAAATGAAGCAACAATAAGAGAAATGTAGAATACTCACTTCTTATCCATGGGCCACCAAACTTTTATTCTGTAACCCATAATCTCCTCGATATTAATGCCACTTTTCTTCGTTGTGCACTGAAAGGTAATACAAGTTGAGGGAGGGCATACAATAATTTGCTAGCAGAGAAATTGTCCAGTTTAATAATGAGTGAAAAAGAACCAGAGAAAAATAAATTATAAGGTAACTGTATTAAGAAAAAAAAAGAAGCACCAACTCTTGCAAATACACAAGAAAACTTCAGCACATTCGTGGGTAAATTTTTAAGGAAGCTAGAGGAATGTTTGATAAAAAGTGAGGTCAAAACTACATGATTGGGAAAGGGTGGGTATAGTTAAGAAAGTAGAGAGAAAGGAGGTGATTACATTCGGTAATGAATGACTTTTAGAGGATGCTAGTAAATTTAGGATTACATCCAATATCCCATTCAAAGTCTAGAATCTAGATTAGCATCACCATGTTATCCAGTAGCTGTAAAACATAAATCAGTTTCATGATAACACGATCACGTTTAATGGTAAATCAAGATGGTATAAATGGAAAGGAGGTAAAGACGCTAACCTTGGCCAACCCTGCTACACTTCTTCTCCGCTTCTTCATAGAACCAGTCAAAGACTGGGGGCTATTAGTTGTATTGACCTTATCAGTCTCCATTAGCACACCAGGCTTACGTATCAGAAGTATATTCAAAGAATTAATGACTACACGAAAGTAATTATCATGTGCCTTTAAAAGTTTACTGACAAGGAGAAAAGCTTACCATCGGGCTATCTTCATCAGATTCTCCAACTTCATTTTCCTTGCCATTGTCACCCAACTCAGAGCTTTTGCCTTTAAGTTTGGATGAGACATTTTTCTTCTTTTGAATGCTTGATACCAACAATTCAGATCCAGAGCTCTTGGACTTGGACTTTTTTCCTTTCAAATCAGGGCTTGAATCATCCTCTGAAGCTCTCGAAAGATCCTTTAAAAGACTTCGGGGAAATCTAGAAGCATTATGAGCAGATGATGATCTTCGACGTTTAGGTACCGGCACAGGTGTCATATCACTAACATTTCCTTTTTTCACTTTTTGATGCTCTGATTCTGACTTTATCTTCCCACTTAGATCTTTGTGCCCATTGCTTGACTCAAACATATTAGATAGCCCCATATTATCCAAATTTATCTCCCGGACCATCTTCAAGATATCAACATCGTTTTCAGCATCTTTCACTTTAGCTGCTGAAGACTTGTTCTTTTTTGTTTTTCCACCTTTATTTCCCTGAGATTTTAATTGCTTTATCATTTTCCCAAGAGTCACTTCATTAGCTTCTCTTTCACTGTCATTTAGAACCTCATCCCCAGCAATATCTGAACTAGCCTGATGTGACAAAAAGGACTGCCATAAGATGCTAAAAGTCACATATGCCACAAAAGACTATCACTAAATATTTACTGCATCTCTGAAGATGCTTGTAAGCAATAGAACTTACAGTTCCATTAGTTTCAAACTTAAGCGAGTCAAAGTGGGTCAAGACACTTTCTTCAGCCAACCATGTTTTCCCTTCATTTGCCTATGAAAAGGCACACAGCGTCATTAATGGAGCTGATAATTGACTATTGAGACAGATGATACTACAATAAATAATATCCAAGTGAAGCGGATAAGGTTATACTAAGATGAGGCACCACCCATGTTTACCAATATCAGTTATACATTTACTACAACAAGGTAAATGATATTTTGGAAGAGCATACCACAGCAACTTCGCATTCTTTATATTCATATATTTTGTACAGCAGTGGAGGCAAAGAAACTGGTGAAGGCAAGGTTTGTAAATCATCCTCCTTAGGAGCTATGCGCTTGATGATTGACAGCCCAAGTTCAGAGATAGCATGTGAATTCTGTAAATGTTAAAATCAACATGCATAAGATTAGCATTTTGCTTTCATTGAACTTCAAGTTGATTTTTATAAGTTCTTGATGGATAGTGTTTTTTTGTTTAACCTTCCCATGATTATAAAAGGTAACAATAAATACAAACTCAGAGACATTTTTCCCCAACCTTTGACTTCTCTCGATCAACTACATCTTCTGAGCACTTTATACTCTGAAAGATGGAAACTATGAGAGAGTTGGTCTCTTTGTCTTTGTCATTGTCCTTCTCCTTCTCATTTTCTTTCTCCTTCTCCTTCTCCTTCTCCTTCTCCTTGTTGATACCAGCTTCCAACTTGACACCTTCATCTTTATGCACCAGCATGGAAAGGATCAAGTACAGTTGCCTGGAAAGAAGGGTGGAAATAATGTTATTCCCTCTCAGTTTTCTGGCTTTCTCAATAAAATCTAGGCGGCCTTTATTTATAAAATAACATTGTATGAGATAACCTACAAAAAGCACATCTAAGACAACAAAATGTGCAATTAGATGTACCGGTATATTGGCTCAAATGCTTTAATATCCTTGCACTCATCTACATTAGGACATGATTGATGAGCAAGAGCATGGACCAAATATGGGAGAATATATTCAGGATAAACTGCCAAGGGATTTGCATCACTTTGCACAGGGACATGTCGAGTTTTAGCTTGTTGGAGCATCTGAATAATATCAGCAAGGTTCTGCTTCTCCTGCCATTCCAAGTAAAATGCAAAAACAGACAACAAAACTTCAGAAATTTTACCGTGGCAGCACACATGGTATCTGTTAATTTGACCATAGTAACAATTGTTTGAAAAAATCAAGTACAGTAGAAATACCTCCTCAAAATCAAGGGGTTTGGATCCTGTCATATTAAATAAGAAGGCACAAGCATACTTTGGATCCAGAACCCGGTCCTTGATGTATTGGTGAACTTTACTCAGGAATAATTTCCTAGCTTGCGGGAAAGCAATCTGCATGACCCAAAAGAAAGAAGAGAGGGAAAGGAAGGGGATTACTAACAGCAAAAATCATTTCATTACATATAACCTGGAAATGAAATTGTATTGTTATGTTTTAAGAGAACACTTCAAAAAACTCCACCTCTGGTGTCCTCAAGGTTAAATGCAAGAGATCAACAGATATCTTATGATCCCAATGCTTCGACAAACGAAGAACTGCCTTTGCAGAAGCAAGCCTCAAGTGGGCCTTATCAACTGAACTGTATGATAAAAAGAAAATACATATGAAATTGCAAACCTAACAAGCCCAAGGGGGAACAGACAACAGTTTATACATAAACTAATAAAAAAGCAATAAACATAATACCTTGATTCAATATCTTTCGATATTTCTCCAAAAAGAAGTATGTTTCTAAGGATTTCCAGATGGCTGTCAATACCACGACGAAGTTGAACATCTTTAACCGGCAAGTAGCTGTTGACCAATGTCTTAATTCCATATATCTGCAAGCAATTTTTTAATAGAATCCAATTTGTAAAGTGGTCAGGGAATAATATATATTCTAAAAATTACATGAGAAAGAAGGCAATGTGATCTATATCCAGACCAAATTATTAAGTAAAATACTGATATTAAGGCTATTGTTTTTAATCTTCAAAAGGATGGAAAAAATAGGACAATTCCAACTACCTTCAACAAACAAAGTTCACTTCTGTCGTCCCAGCAAGCTTTTGTATTATCTTCTGATTTCTGCGAAACAGAAGCAACTCTAATAATAAGACTAGTTATTATCAAGTCATCTCAAATCATTGCACAAGTTAGGGATTTGCAAATGCATACACTACTGCATTCTAGAATTTTGTTCTTAATGAATTTTTCAATTTCATTTTCTCTAGTTTCAAAAACCGGCATTGCAGCCTGTGCTATGCATCCCAGAGATTGTAGTACAGCAGGCAAATGTCTCTTCTCCTCCAGCATGTCAACGAGTCTCTGCAAATTGAGAAAGAAATACCATGAATGCTGGTATTAACATACATATGGAGCATTCCAAAACTCTAATGATAATGCATGCAGACACCAACAAAGACAAAAATGGAACCTTGTATAAAACAGAGAGGGACTTGAGCCCATCATCCTTTGTGATTGTTGCTAGGGCATGCACAGCATACTTGGCCTGTCTTCGACTACCTTCCAAGCAAAGCCTCTCCAATATAAGGTCAATTGCACTGCAGGTGAGTAATAAGAAGAGTATAAACATTTACATACAATTATCTGGCTCTAAATGTCAATAATTTCATGCAACACACCTTGATGACTCCGCAAGTTGTTCTCGGATTGTACCACCAGCCTTTGCCAAAACATGCAAAGCACCTTCTTTTATTATTTCGTTGTCATCTTTCAGAAAATTTATTAGCTCTTCCCCTGAGCCACCAAGCAGCAATGGACTGAAGCGAGCAAGAATCTGAAAATTCATAAAAAAATAAATCTATAGATGGCATTTGTTTTTTCACAGCAAAATAGTAAAATGTGCAAGTCAAAATGTGAACAAAAAACAAATAAAAGAAGATTCAGATAAGATTGTCAAGCAAATTGAAGGCTGAAGTGCTGCAGCTTCCTACTACAGCTGCAACAGTACAAGCAAACACATAGAAAAAGACCGTGTTTGATATAATTGTAAAAACAAAAAAGTTTGTGGGTGAAGGGATGCAATTGCATCAAATAGCATTAAAGACCATGGAGTGACAAAAATGTATGAGTGTGCAAACATAGATCACATGGTTGATAAAAAACTCATCATCAATAAGATGTATAATTGACATGTTCTTACCACCAGTAAATCCATACAAGATCGAGTAAAATGCATATTTCCAGCAGAGTTATGTGTGTTGACGTCCGAAAGAATTTCTTTCACATGCTCCTTGTTGAAAAGTAAATAAGAACACTTCATCGAAAGACTGCTCAAAAAATCATAGAGTCGGTGTTTCTCGCCGAGTATTTTAAGTAAATCATCCTGCAAGAAAGGGAAATTCTTTATGGAGTAAATTCTCCACAAAAAAAATGGGAAAAGAAAAATGCAAATGCAGCTTCATCAACTATTAATTAAAAATTGGCTTGACATATACAAACTCCTAATTAAGAAAAGCAAGGCCACTCTCACTTTAGTCAACTCAATAGGCCCCCCACAGATTGGACTCCAGTTCATAACATTCACAGCTAACAATAGGTCCCCCACAGATTGGACTCCAGTTCATAACATTCACAGCCAACACTGAATTGTTAGATTACTTATCAGATATTGACCGTGCTCATAAACTTTTCGCAACCATTTAATATAATATCACTTACCCGACCAGTGCAAGCTTGATGGAAGCTAGTGCTTGGATCGAGTAGATTTGTTAAAATCTTCCAGATATTGGCATCTTTCAATTGATCAACTATATGAAAATTTTCCTCAGCCTTGGCAGGCTCTGCAAAGGAGCGAGACATGATCCGAAAACAGAACAGAACCTTTTTTTGGATCTCAGGAGTATCTCTGTCCTGTATTTGAATGAGAACCAATTGTTGGATTTTCATTTTCTTAATTGAATCTCTTTGCTGAATATAAATAATCTAATCTCCAAAATTTACAAACCTGATGCGACTGCCTCAGTAATAGATACCTCTGCATCTCCTGCTGTAACCTGCAAACCAAGAGGAAATCCCCTGAAAATCAGAGCACAATTCATCAAATAAACACAGATTTAGCAATTTCAGCTTGAGTTGCCATGTCAAATCTAGCATTTTCAACATACCTTTGCTTCTGCTCCAGTATTTTTTCAAGAGCTTTCACCTCAACTTTGTCTATGACAGAGAAGATTCTTACCCAATATTTACATCTATCTTTTACTGCAAATTCAGTCTGAAACAGAGAGCCACAAAGAACAGATTCAATTGTATCTGATCTGCAGAACAGATTACTGTGTTAGAAACATGTTTAACAGATATTCTGCTGAGAAGGAGGTACTAAGAAAGCGCCATGGCATCAGATAAAGTAGCACATTTTTCTGTAAAAAGCAACCAAGTTATTTACATTAGTGTAGACAAGCAGTCCAAGATAATTGCAGCTCATGAAGACAGCAAAGGAGGGACCTGGCCTTCAATAGAGCAGATGAATGGGAAAAAAGATGATTCTGTGTGTGTGTGGGTGCATATATATTATATATTTTAATATATCCAGGTTAGCACACAAGCCAAGAAATCTTGCCTGAAATCTTTGTCATACAAACATCTCAAAATCCTTCCAGGAATCCAATCATATTCACCAGGATTGATTGAGCCATCAGAAGACTTTACACAATAAACCCTGAATATCTCAGCCATTCTCTCCATGGTATATCTTTTAACAAGTTGCTGGGAATTCCAAACAAAAAGAAATGCACACGTCAGAACACTATACATACCAACTAGTATATGGTTAAGAAATAATTTGGGAACAGGAAAAAAAGGAAAGGTGTTACATACAGATTTGTCTCGAAGACGTTCTGCAACTAGCTTTATGGTTTCGACAGGGACAGAATTCAAGGCATGGCATGCTACATCACAGATTACATCAACAACCTGCTTTCGAACATTCTCATCATAGTCCAACAGTCGGTCACAAAGGGCAGCTGCAAACATTGAACCGGGTCAAAATCAACAGGGAATCATTTATATAAACTTGCAAAGCCTCTCCATCCAAGGACTTACAGATGATTTGAGCTGCCTCTGCTCGAAAAGGATTTGACAAAAGACAGCCTTTGACACATTCAAGGACACACATCCGGATGGTAACTACTCTATCACTCAATCTTTTCAAAAACTCTGAAAAGATTGGCTGAAATGCTTCGGTGATGGCAGAGCCAGGTAAAGAAAATAGATCCCCAACCAACCCCACTGCTTTTAAACGAGTGTCCAGCTGATCAGTCTGCAAATGTTGAACCTCATGTATTAAGAAACTAATCAGCAAATTTTGATAATTTGTAAGCTTATACTGGATTAGTAATTACCAGCAGCTCTCCTGTGAGGTATGGAACGACTCCTGATAGGATCTGAGGAGCACAACGGTAAACATCATATATAACTTCATGGTAGTCGATTTTACTATTTGCCAACCTGCTATCTCCTGACATTGATGATACGAGGAACTGCTTTATGCCAGCTTCAAGTTTTCCTGCACAAAGCTCTATAACTTTCATGGCAAGTTTCCTTGCTGACATAGAGATATCCTGGAAAAACAAGTTTTACAGACTGAGCTCCATCAAAAGCATGATAAGAAATACTAAGCAAGAGTAAATGTTGACAATAACTATAGAGCACACATCATACACCAGCAAAGAGTAGAGGTACTTACACTTCTGTTACGACCTAATACAGATAAGATAACAAGTAGAAGATCCTCTCTGAAATCCTCGCTTTCTTCTATGAGAACAACCATTATTGTTTGCATTGATGATAATACACTTTCTTGATGATCATCACTGCATTTGTCAAAGTTCTCTAATCAATATCCATTAAATCTGGTACAAGGAATCCTTTAATTCATGAAAACAATAATGAAGAAAAAAGGTTGGGCAAAGCCAAGAGAGGGGTAGGGAAACAGCCAATATCCATCCCCTCTTGTGTATTAGGACATAAGTACAGCCGTATCATTTGCAATACAATGATCCAGGTAGTGATCATTTTATGCTATCAATAAACAGCCATGTGAAGGACTGAAAAAAAAAATTAGAGAAACTATATAGTCATATAATGTGTCCCAACTATAAGAAAGACGAGACACGGAGACAATAATGTATGGGCTTTCTACAAGAACCTTGTGTCACAAATACACACAAGAAATCTAGTTATTATTTAAGTTCAATGGCACACTCCACTAGGTGATGAAACAACCACCACCCACCCAAGAATTTCAATAATAATGAAAAGGAATTATAAACTGGTTGTCTGTAATTTATACTGTTTCAATGAACAGTGATCCAAAGTTAATAACCCAGTGGTGTTACTTGTTATAAGTGCATGGAAGAGGTGAAAGTGCAAAATAAAAGAACACGGCTTCAAAACTTCAGCGGCAAATATGAACCATCTTTGCAAGTCAGCCAGAGAAGAATTTTCAAGATTAAGAAAAATCAGATGGAAGCACTATAAATGTAAGCCCTTTATTCTGTCTCTGAAAATAAAATGAACAAAACAAACCTGGCAACAGTAAAAAATGTACTGAACATCTTATTCACCAGATCATTACATTCAAGATCCAGCATCACAACACAAGACCTATATTTGGCAAGAGTCTCCAAAATAACAACTCTCCTTCCAAATGATGGACCACCAGTATCACTTAACCCACTAAATGTGCCTACGATCAAGTTGAATATATCCTGCACATAGACATTGAGATTGGATTAAAATTGCAAACTTTTATGATCAGTAATGAGGTATATTAACTAATTCTATTAATTAATTGAGCTAGTAAACAAACCTTTAAAACATCATCACTGTAAGGAGCTTCGGGTGCAGTGATCCGGGTTATCTCACAAATACAGGTTGCAACTAGAAGCTTAACATCCCTATCTTGATGCTTCAACAATTCTGGCTTTACAATTGCATCAAGAAAAGGCTGCATTGACTCTGACACTGAAGCCGGTGGTGACTGATCCATCTCAGAAAGACAAGTAGCAGCTTGCTGCAGGTAAATCCATGAAGGATATATTTTCAGCACATTAAAATCCAAACAAGAACCCTCGGGTTGTACATCTGTTGCATTAGGGAATAGAAAAACCCAACTCCTAAAACTCAAAATCATTAATAGATCCCAAACACATCCCAGGGTCATCTCATTAATAGATTCCAAACACAAACCGAGGTCCAATACAGTAAAAAAAACCATTATAAACAGTAGCTTACAGGTCAAAACAATATGAAACAACACAAATTCAGCACCTGATTCAGTTTCTCTTTCCTTTCTTTATTTGATGGTAAAAGAAAATCAATATTAAGGCTCCCTAACTCTATCAGAATACTCAAAATCTTGCATCAAAGCCATAAATTTTAATCTCAAAAGATTCAACACACAAACAATGTCAAAGTTAGAACAACAATTCTTTCATATTAGACGTGTTAATCTGAGTAGCCCGGAAGTTTCCACGCGTCTAAGCTTCATAAATCTAGTCAGATTCAGATTTTTCCTTGTCATCCTTTTCTGTTTCACTAAGCATCCACTTTCCTCAGCTGAGGACAGTAATTCAGTCCTAGAAACCAAAATTCTGAAGAGCTCAACAACAGGATACGCTTTAGGACCAAAAGAGGCAAATTTAAAAAGCGACCAAGCGAAATTTTTCACGAGCGGTGAACCCTTTTAAATGGTTGCGCTACTAACCCTAATTCAACCAAACTTCCTCGAATATAACCCTAGACAAACAAAAAAAAGTTCACCTAAACAATCTGCTTTACTCAAAATATTCAAACTTGACTAGCTTAACCTAAAAAAGCTCCAAACTTTAAGCCCTTCTTACAAGCAATTTTCCCATGCAACAAACCCCAACGCAACAATTCAGCTCCAATAAACCGACTTTCACTTCTTTTCATTGCCTTTCTAGGTTTTTCTCGGCAAACAAACAGACAGTAAATTTTTACTCAAATTCAAAAATTGGGCTTACCTTTAAGAGTTTAACAACACCATCTTTAGTAGAAGGAAGTGTTTCCAGCTTGGATCCCACCTCCTTTAACTTCTCTTCGAGCTTCTTCTCCTCTCCCATTCTAAAAAGAAACGCTTGCTGGTTTTTTTAATTTCCAAGATTCAATTTTTCAGACAAAACTAAACTGCTGCTCTCTCTCACACACACTTACATGTCGATGGGGTTAAAGGGCTCGTCTTTTTTATGTGTGTGTTTAAAGCTTTCTTCTATTTTGGGGGGTTTTGATTTTGTGTGTGTTTTGCGGACAAGAAGGCGAAATGAACTCGAAATGTAAGTGAAATCACATAAATTTCTGCTACCTTATTAACAAATCTTTATCTAAGTATTTGGCAGATGCTCACGTGTGGATTTTCATTTTCTTCTATACTTTTATCTTTTTTAACTATTTCTTTCCTTTTGCTAGTTGTGTTTTTCACCTCAAGTGTGGGGTGAAAATCTTGTATGGCCAGACCAAACCCTAGTTTATGAATCAATTTTTTTATAATATAATCTAAGATCCCGTGCTCACGAGGCCTTGGGTTGAAGACTTTACAAATCTCCTCTCCTCATCATCACACGTTAAAGATTTGTTTTTTTTTTTTAATGTTTATGTTTGGTAATCTGGTGTTGATTATTTTAAAAAAATTAAAAATATATCAAAATAATATTTTTATATTTTATATCTGTATATTAAAATTATTAAAAAAATATTTAAAAAAACATTGATTTATTAATTTTTCAATTGAAAAATTCAAACATAAGAACAAAATCTCAAAGATTTTGTGGGATTATGTACTGTAAAATTTGTGGTTTTCGGACATATGTGTTAGAGACGGGCGAGGTCTAAACAGCTTCATTGGTAATGATAAATGACAGGAAGCACGGGGGTTGTTTCATCAAATATTAATGATGGCTAAAATAGCTCGAGGACTAAATGGACAAAAAAAAGTTTTTTGAGAGTTGACTTGATTCATGCATGCAAGATCGATATAGATCACATACGTTCGTTGTACTTTATAATTTAAATAGAAGCTCAGATGATATATTGGCTATATAATAATAATATATATATATATATATATATTTCATGCCAATTTTAGAAAAAAACAAATATCCATTGTAAATTAAACTAAAAATACATATTTAGTTTCTTGTCCTTTTAATACGTGCATTTATTAAAGTATGCAAGTAAAAAAATCATCATATTTTTTTATTAGAATGTTGCCTGTTGGGATTTCAGTAGTGTCGTTCTACTGTGGCAAATACAAAGCATCCTTATCATATATATATATATATATATATATATATATATATATATATATATATATATATATATATATAAAACCGATGTCAGGGAGGTTGTGAAACATTATATTATTTAAATGTTGTGTTTTTAAAATGTGATAAGGTAAAATTGTGTTACTTCGCTAAAAAAAATTTATTTTGTTATTTATTTTAATTTTGAGAATTAATTGTCCAATTTGTCCATAAATTATTCACCTCAATTAAATAATATTTTTGTTCTCTCAATTTAAAATGCAAATAATATATAAATTAGTCAATAATTTTTAATGGTTTCAGTGATATTAATTTCTAAAGGTTTACATGTGTGTGTACAGCAATTGATTAATACGAACAAGTAAAAGTTGGTTAATTAATAATTATGATTAACCATGAAAATAAGAATTCTTGTGTGTTTTAATGATTTGTACAAGCGAGAAATTTATTTTCTATATGTAATAAATTAACTTAATTTTTCTACATTAATTATATTTTAAAAAGGCCATTCACATCTAAACCAAAACATTTATAACAAATTAATTTTGTTATCAATTTTTATCACTTGGAACAACATTTCATGAATAGTGTTAGTAAACATGTTTGCACTAATTAATTCAGGGAATAAACAGCATCCCTCTATTAAAAAATAAAATAAAATAAAATAGACAAAATAATAGAATAACAAAAATCCCTCTACTAATCAGCAATAACAAACAAACCCTAAAACAATTTTTTTAAAATTATATTGGGGGTAGTTTTCTTATTAAACAAGAAGCTCAATGATCCTGGGTTATACAAGAGGAGGAGATAACTCTCTCTTGGCTGGCAGAGGTTTCTCTTGATCGTCACATACACATTCGTTATTTTTACAGTATATTATTTTTGGCATATCACAAGGGATTTTGCCAAAACAATCAATAAAATTCCTGCATGGCACCGCAGCCCTCACCACCACCACTGAAACACCTGCAGAAACTTTCCCCATGAATCTCCACCGTAAAAATAAAATATATTCACATGTTAAGTATATACCTGCGTAGAAATATTAATTTAAAAAAATATAAATAAAAAATAATTAAGAGGCAGGGAAAGGAGAAATCGACTAACATGATGTGATGAGCAGGGAAGCGACAAGAAGTTTCATTATCAAGCAAGAGATCCTAGCCATGCCTTTAAAATTAATTTGAAATAGGTACGTAGAGGAATTAAATTGTTGGAGTGCATTTGCTATGCTATTTGAACATAAAAAGCTTGTATTTATAGGAGGTACATAGATTTCAGGTTTTGGTAAAAATTAATCATTTGCATATATGAATATTTATATATATATATTTTTATGGAATTTAATTTAGTTTTCTTATTTTACAAACCAAGAGTAATTGTGATTCATTATTACCTGACAAATGCAAAATACTAGATATTTATTTCAATTAAAAAGATATTTTTTTGTTGTTTTAATTTGGATTCGATGATTTCTTATGATATGGAGGATATCTTTTTCTTCTTTTTTTTATCATTCTAATATAGAAGGAATTAATTATTTATAAATTAAGATTATTGTTATGTGAAACTTTATTATTATTTGTTTATTTTTTCACAAGTTTCTAAGTTGAAAATATTTTAAAATAAATGAATTAATTGTTGCAAAATATTTTATATTTACTTGTTTTCTTCTACAAAACATTTTACAGAAAAACAAACAAATAAAATTCTAAAAAGTATTTTAGAAAAAAACAAAACTCAAAAAATAGCTTTAAAACATATTTCGCCATTAAAAATTTTAAAATGTATAAGAAAAAATAAATACTTTTATGCAAGATTTTATTTAAACATATAACGATTAAGCATCCAATTAACTAATTTTAAATAATTAGATTAGTTTTGCCACACATTTATTACCATGCATTAGCCATCAAACATCCTCTAGGCCTTTGGCCTTTGTCCGCAACAAGCCAGTAAGTCATCGTGATCAATATATAATCCTCATGGTGCCAAATACGACATCGTTCTACCATTTCCCCTTCAAAGCCTTAATTGAAAATTGAACCAAACCCTCAACGCTCCCCTTCTGCTTCAATGGAGGAAGAGAAAGAAACAAAGCAAAATGACCAAAACACCCTAGAGAACCAACCCAATTCACAGCCCACCACACTCTCCAAAAACGCATCGAAGAAACTCCTGAAGCAGCAAAAATGGGAAGCAAAGAAAGCAGAGAAGAAGGCACAAATGAAGGAGCAAAAAAAGAAAGAAGGAGAGAGGAAGAGAAAAGAATGGGAAGATAAACTATCAAGCTGTGCAAGTGAAGAAGAAAGGTTGAAGCTTATAGAGTCAAGGAGAGAGTTAAGGAAAGAGAGAATGGGGAAGAG
>Ga0325411_1003121_pt1 | contig 18640 bp, 8 predicted proteins | sample PopdelMetagenome_13_FD_206181 | JGI IMG/M metagenome (GOLD analysis project Ga0325411, IMG submission 206181) | Populus deltoides microbial communities from Bellville, Georgia, United States - Xylem-PdIQD-R4 | ecosystem: Host-associated > Plants > Phyllosphere > Stem > Wood/Secondary xylem...
AATCTTAGAAACCTATTTTTGACCCTAAACACCTTGATAAACTCATAAATGACCATAAAAACCTAAAAAACACACAAAAACACAAAACCAAAACTCTTCCCTACCATAGATTTGTAGGCAATTTTAAGGTTTAAAAATATCTAAGTGGAACCTTTCTCAACGAATGCAACTTATTGGTACTAAGATCAAAAATTTTAGAGGACAAAATCATTCTAAAAGCTGATTCTCTCTCTAATACCAGAATTTGACAAACCCCTCTCTCTCATCTCTCTAACCATGGACTAAAATTTAAGTAGAATGAAGTTTTGGATCAAAATTGAATCTTAGACAGTCATAAGGATCTAAATTATATTATTTGTAAAGATGAAGGACTAAAATGTATTTCTTGTGTGAACTTTGGACACCACCCATTTGACCGCTTTTTTCATTTTGATCCTCCTTTCAATGTTTTCATTTCCTAAAAAACCATAAGCAATCAACCTTCAATTTAGGGTCAAATCGTTAAAATAAAAATTTAATAATTAAAGTTAAAAAAAATATAATAAATCCACAATAATCTATAAGCATGTGAACAATAGAATACAACGTTTTTTTTTAGAATTTTCTATAATATAATAATTGTTTAGTGGTTCAGGATTGCAATAATGTTAACACCTCACCCTACATTGAGGTTGATGTCAACATTAACCAACAACATCCAAAAATACTCAAATATTATCAATGCTACCCTTCACTAATCACATCTTTTGATCCTACCTTAATATTATCTTAGTTTTTCAATTCTATCTTCCATCTACTTTCCATCCAAATCTGCTAGCAAAATCCATTGGACACCCACATGAAAGCTCTAGAATTTAAAGATTAATTAAATTTATCATTAAAAAATAAAAAATAATGATAAAAAAGAAAGTGTTAATTTAAACTAAGTATTTTGAATCCCGTTTAGTTTTAAAATATTGAAAAAATATATAAAATTTTACGGTTGAAATAATAAAACTCAAAATTAAATCTAATTAAAACTCAAAATTAAAGAAGTTTAAATTTAAATTTTTTTAGGTTTTAATATTTTTTCAATCTTTCATTACCAACTTTTTTTAATCCCACTCTAAATTTAACAAAAAACTAAAATCTTAAAGTTTTCACTCAATGGAATTCACTTAAAATAAAATAAAGATACAAGTAGAAGAGAAAAATTCCAAATAAAAATATTCTTATCACTTAAATTTTGGTGAGTCTTGGATTTTATTTATCTCATTCTTGTATCAGGATCTTTCTTCAAAGATTTTTCATATATTTTTTATTTATCAACGATTTTGGACGGAAAACAAATGGAAGGATATGATTGAAAATCCTCGATGACATTAAGGGTAAAATTGATGGATGCTACTTGCTAGCATTGATAACAACCCTGCAGATGAGGGGTCTTTCAATGTTAATCCTATTTTTTGGACTTTTTGGGTGCACGATTTTGCAACAAGAACCACTGAACCTTCGCAGACCTTTGAAGAATGTAGGACCCGGTATAGGCAGCTAGGGAGGAGTCCTTTTAATGCAAGGTGGTGCTTGAACATCGATCGAGTGGCTATAAGAGAGGCCACGAAAATCCAACATGTTTTAAGGCTCCATACTACAATCATTTCTCTTATCTTCTGAAGATGAGGTGAATCTATCATTTGGGTTTCTTGTGGTTTTTCGGCCCTTCACTTGGATATCTGAGGATAACAATCACTCTCTTTATTTATTTGGTACAGATGTGCTGTGATATAAAAACCTCCAAATGCCTTGCTTTCTCTTCCTTGCGCTTTTTGCATCTTGTTTCTTGTCCTATATTTCCTTCTCTTCCTAGTCTTTGTTTCTTCATTAGTTTCCTCTGTTTTGTCCGCTTCCGTTAACGCCTAGCTAGGAGAACATGTATCATTACGGCCACCACCATCGTCTTCCTTGCTTGCGTTGCCACCCACATAGCTACATTAGGATGGTAAGTTGGTGCGATCAGGCCCCTCAACCCCCAGCTCACGTAGATTTTAATTTTTATATCTTGAAGAATATTCGTACATGCATTTTGCACTATCTGAAGTACTACCTTAATTCAGATTTACTGTGCTTTTGTTTTGGACGGACATATACATAACAGGTTCAGCATCTGATAGAGAGATGTTTGCTCCTTCACATGAGTAGAGACCAATGCGTGAAGGCACTGGCTAACCATGCTAGCGTTCATCCTCTTGTTACACTTACAGGTCACTTGATCGATCTCAGTACTGGTTTTCTCACGATAGTTTTGGCTTCTTTAGCTAATAAATATACTTGACTTGTATATGAATGTATTTCTTGCAGTGTGGAGAGAACTACAGAAGGAGAATAGGGACTTCTTTCATGCATATTTCCATTCAATTTCTCCAAGGCATTTCACGAGTAAGAGCAAATTATCCCCAGAACTTACAAGTCATTTAAAGAAATTCATTAATTGCACAAAATTATTTATATGTACGAGAATTAAGGACTGTAAGCCACTGTCACGTATTCTAGCTAGACGTCATGCATATACATTTACTAGTATAAAATGCTCGAAAACCATATACTCCATTAATTTCTTGATAACTAAGCTAGCTTTAGCAGCCATAACCTTACATCGATCTGCAGATGTATGGTGCTAAAAATATTGCGAATTACATCGACTCGTATTTATAATTTTCAGGCAGGCGTACTCGAAGGGTGTTGAGATTAACAAGGGAAATATAAAATTCTAGTCCATGATGGGACGACATGCAAATACTTCATGATCATCGGGAAGTACGTGGGTATAAGAGCTATATTTATGATGAATTATAACTAGGGTTTGGACAGAACATGCCCTCCGGCCTCAACTACAGTATTATAGTGGAATGTGATATAATAGGATACAAGAAAAAAAAATAAGAGGACAATTACAGGGTTACTAACCCTGGTTATGTAATTCCTCCGGGGACTAGCTTTTCCTTTAATTAAAAAAAAAAGTATTAAGATACAAGAAAGTCTTAGATATCAATGTTTTCTTTTCTTTGTTTCATTTCTTTTTGTGAAGGCCATTAGTATTTTTTTCTATAAATATTAGAGAATTAATCTAAATAAATAAATAGAAAAAATTTATTGGTATCACTACTAAAAAATAGGGCCATTAGCAACTACTTATTTAATCCATTGCCAATAAAACTAAAATTCATTTCTGAAAACAATTAGCAATGGAATCAACAATAAAAAATATCAAATGCAGATTTGTCGTTGTTGATTTATCATCAACGAATTTTACCGTTGTTGATATAAGAGTAATGAAAAATCCATTGCTTACAAATACCAACGAACAATCCGTTGTTGATTAAATGTCAAATGCGCCAGTTGTTGTGAATCAACAATGAATTTTTGATTGCTGATGATTTATAAATTAGTTACAATCAGCGATGAAAATTTGTTGTTGATTATATGATTTTTTAATTAATTTATATGTTTCTTTTACCCAAATGATTTTTAATTTTTTAATAATTATTTATAGATATTTTGAAAGTTGTAGAGTGTGTGTTTATATAATTCTACTCATACAACCTCTAAGTCGTACAATAGTCTGAAATCCTTTCAAACTACTACGTTATTCTAGCTTAGAAGCTCTTTTTTTTTCTGCATGTTTTTTAGCTTTTTTTTGCGCCTCGTACCAAAAATCATGCAACCTATATGGTATAAATTAATTATTTGTTAGTAAATGAACAATAAAATTTTAATATTTGGAGTAAAAAAATATCTTAAATTTGATCTTACCTAATTGAAGAGTGATTCTCCCAAACCTTCCTCGCAACACTATTATCAGCCCTCTCCCATTCAAATTTCACCTTGAAGAAAAAAATTTCAGTAATTACAATAAATGGTTCAAATTAACATAAAAAATATTTAAGTTAATACTAACCTAGAAAACCATGCATCGACGTGCGGTTTCCATTCAGGATATTTGGAAACCTAGCTCTATTGAAACAATAGAATTTTCATCGATGATCTAAAGGCCAATGTTATTCACTACAACATTTAACAATTTTACCGACGTAATTTTTCCATCGGTGTATGATTACCATTTCGTCGGTGTAAAATTTATTGACTAATTTCCTAAAGGAACATGTCTGTCAAAATAACATTCGTCGGTAATTCGATGATATGTCGCTAATTCTGTCGATAAAAAAAATTAAAAACTTATTGTTTTACAAATGGAAAATATGCACCAAAAAATTTTTTTCGCATGAAATATGTCAACGGAATAATTTCATTGGTATATTTCCATCAGTGATAGTGGCATAAGCAATAATTTTTTCCAGACTCTCTGGAATATACCAACGGAATGATTCCATCTGTATTGCTATCGGTAAATCACCGACAGAATAATTTCATCAGTGATTGTGGCATATGCAGTAAATATTTTACAACTCTCTGAAAAATACTGACGGTACAAGTCTGTCTGTAAATCCATCAGTGATTTGCACAATGCATGACAGATTGTGTTTGTATTGCCTATCTATCCTCCCTGCAAACACTTAAATTAAAAATTGCCCGCATAACACAATAACAACAGTGAACATAACAATTATAAAATAAATATTTCTTGATACAAAATTTCATCCATAATATTACATTATAAAAAATTCCTTTACATTTTCGTGTTCTGATACTTAGTCAGAATTTTCTTTTTCTTCTTCGTTAATTGAATCGTCATCAGCTTCATCGCAATCTTTAATGTTTATATCATCACCATCACCTTCATCGACTTGTGCTTGTCCACTAGAGCTTAGAACAACATTCAACTCCTTTGCGTCAACATCAATAAGACTATCATTGAAGACGCGAAAAATTGAATTTTCTTCTAAGTCAATCGATGGAGCAACTCGATATGGTTCAACCAACTCACTATTGAAAGACATCATTTCCCACATTTGTGTTTTCGTTCTCATCCTGAACAACCTTAACACGACCCCTAAGTTTTATTTTTAAAACGAATAATCAATCAACTCCTGATCAGTCATTTCTAAAGGAAGGGGTATATGTGTAATAAACTTGTTGGCATTGATTTGTGAAAATAAAGACATCGTTTACGTTATAGAGTTTAGCTTTTGAGTTAATTTCAACCAGACCGTAGTGGGGATCTACTCTGATTCCTCTGTCAATGGTGTCATACCAATAGCATTTGAATAAAAACACTCTATTATGCTTGCTATGATATTGTAATTCAACGACCTCTTCTAATTTACCATAATAGTCAACTTCAAACTCACTACAAGTCGATCCCTTAACGCAAACACCACTGTTATATGTCTTTCTTCCATGCTCGTATTATTTAGTATGAAACACATATCCATTGACAAAATACTCATTGTAGCACTTAACTTTTCTTTCAGGACCTAGGCTTAGTCAAGACAATGAAACACTAACACTCCTTCCCATTTGATAAACCTTATATATCAAGTACAACAATGAATAGTAAACGAGAATTCTGTAATGAAATACAGTAACTTACAAGAGATAATGAGTTTATGATGTTACAACATATAAATAGTATGTTTATAACAAAGTTTAAATAGTACATATATTTACTGAATAAAAGATCTCAGCTCATCACAGTTAAATAAAACATAATTGCGTGCTTATTTGAACTCTATTTCAGAAAAATATCTTTCGCTTACGGTATTTTTAGGTGTGGGTCGTCCAGGATTGGAGAACATTGACAAGTTCCTACTGGAAGGCACTTCACCACCATTATCATGCCATTGAACGCGATTGATTCTCGTTCTCAAATGAGGTTTGAAATAGTACGAGATAAATGTTGAGATCTTCTTAACAATATAGGCCTCACATATCAAAGCCTCAACATGCATCTTGTTCTTAACCTTTTTCTGAAAATTGAACAAATACCTGCATGGAATTAAACAAATATTTTTAATTAAGAAAACAATGAAAATACTTTACGAATTACAGTGCATTTGTAATATCTAACCTCTCGAATGGATACATCCATCTATACTGGATTGGTTCTCCAACTTTTGCCTTATATGGTAACTGTATGGGTAGATGCTCTATTGAGTCAAAAAATAATTGAGGGAATATCATCTCAAGTTTGTATATTGTCTAGATGATATTTGTTTCAAGCCTCTCCATGTATTGTGTTTGCAACTTGTTAGAACATATATATCTACAGAAATCCCGATAATTTGTTTCAATCCTCCCCACTTGTCTAGACGATCTTCGTAAGTGCATCTCATATCCTTTTTAGCAATAAATTCTGGTAAGCTAATGAAATGAATGTTTGCATAAATATATAGCAGGCATGACTCTTCATTCTATATAATCTGCAATCCTTTAAATTCACCAACCTTGATATGTTCGAGGCATGTCCATCGGGAAAATGCAGACTCTTAAGCTATTAGTAGACTAGTAGTTGTGTATTTTTCTCTAACACATAGCTTGCTTTTGGTTTTACGAACCATCACCTATCAAAAACCAACTCCATATTTTTACAATTACAGAATAATGTTATACTCATTCTAGCATTGATGTTGTTCTTTGTCTTTCCCTTCACATCTATGACGGTGTTAAAAATGTTCTTAAACACGTTCTTTTCTATGTGCATGACGTCAAAGTTATGGCGGAGGAGATTGGTCTTCCAATAAGGAAGCTCCCAGAAAATACTTCGTTATACCCAGTTATGGGTCAAATCAAAACCATAAAAATTCTGCTTACCAGATTGGAAACTAAATACAATGTCACCATACTCTGATGTATAGTCATTCAATTCTTCACCAGAAAGACGTGGGGGTGCAACATCCTTTTTAATTCTACCAACAAAGAAATTCTTTATGTTTTTTATGTACCTGTGATTTGTTGGCAAGAAACGTCGGTGACAGTAAAAAAAAGAAGCTTTACCTTCGTTTGTTAGCTTGAATACCTTGTTGTTTTCCATATAGTATGGACATACTAGTTTTCTATGCGTGCTCCAACTAGAAACTATTCCATAAGCTGGAAAATCATTGATAGTCCACATCAATGTTGTCCTCATAAGTAAATTTTATTTTCTCGATATATCATAAGTCAAAACCCTAGAGGACTACAACTGCGTCAACTCTTCAATCAACGATCGAAGACAAACATCTATATTCCAGCTCGGACTATTTAGACTAGGTTATCTAATCTTTCCAAAAGAAAGTGGCATTAGAAAGTGACAGGCAGAAAGATCATCACCATTAATGAGTGGTTTGAAATGAACCAAATAGGTTATTGCTTGCTCTCCAAGTAAAAAGATCCTTCCCCTACATACACATAATCATCTCAATAGTGGCCGTACGATCTCATCAGTACTCTATCCATAGTTGATGCAGGCGTATCTATGCTAAGAGAAAATCAAATGAAAAGCCTAGACGGCATGTAAAACAAATGAGCTAGTAGTATAGGACGTCCGTTTACATCAGTAAACAAAGCAAAGCAATATCGAAAAGATCACACCTTGCTTAGACAAGACCTTTTCACCTTGTATAGAAAGTGGGATCCACGTATGGTCAATCATGGTATGACCCACTTTACAACAGATATACCTGTCAATCTCTCCACTAACCATAATTTATTCTCGAGATATCCTTCTGCAATTTCTTAAAAGTAATCGGAGACAACATTATGTAGTGCACTTGGTAGTTATTTTTTTAACTTATCTTAATTTCTCTCAACTCTTAGGTATGAAAATACCCAATTATAACAACAATTTTTATACTATACTATGATTGCCCATGCATTAAATATAAGAAAAAACTGTGAATGTGAATTTTATCATTTAAGAAGATTTGATCAAGATTAATCAATTATTAAGAATAAAAATATTCAGAGGCTTTTCTAACCAAACAAGTAATTAATTGAGTAATTGATTCAATATTAGATATGAAAGATTAAAATATTCTTTAAAAAAAAACAAAAGGAAACTAGTTTAAGTAAGAAAACAAGCATATACAATGTTTAACATTAATTCTAGTTATTTTAACAGAAGGATGTAATTGGAGAAAAGCTATACAGATGGGGATCTAATTGATAAAGTAAAATGTTAGAAGACTGAGTAGAATAACTATGAATAATTGGAGACTAATCTAATCTTTCCAAAAGAAAGTGGCATTAGAAAGTGACAGGCAGAGAAATCAGCACTATTAATGAGTGGTTTGAAACGAACCAAATGGGTTCCAGCTTGCTCTCCAAGTAAAAAGATCTTTCCCCTACGTACACATATTACCATAGATAAAAACATGAACTCTGGCCTCATACACATCTCCAGTGGCAAGTTGTAAACTGTGAGTATAACTGGTCAACAAGAATAAGGAGTAGCAAATGACCTGAATAGGTTCAATTCTTCTATACATAATTCAAAATGTGCATTCCTTGATTCAGCTGAAAAGTGAGGATGAACACTATTAAAGTATTTCCATGCTTCGTCGTCAGAATGGTGCATCATCACTCCATCAACCGCATCATATGATTGGTGCCATGTCATGTGCCCAGTAGTTTTTGGTGACATGAATAACCTCTGTTATCTAGGTGTGATTGGGAAGTATCTAAGTTTTTTATATGCTACGAGAGTCTTTCTCATGTCAATTCTGGGTTTGTAAAGGGAATGCCCACATGTTATGCACTCAATCAGCTAAGCATTTTCAAGGCAGTACAACGTGCAGAAGTTAGGGCACATGCCACCTTTCATGACTGATCAGTCACAAGATGTTAGGACTTTCATGGAAAAATTAGGATATAAACGTTTAATTTCATGGAAATAGGATTGTAAAGGGGATATTCCTTTCCATTTTAAAAAATTCTCATGTCATTTAGAGGTCTAGAACTTTAGAACGAGCTCTAGAAATATGTCAACCTGATCATCATGAACTGCTAATGAAAAAAATAAATAAAGGCTGAACGACATGTTGTCTGGGTTAAAATCCTAGAAATTAGGGTTTTTAATTTGGGATTTGACAAAGTTATAATTTAGTTATTGTTCTTATAATTATGGCACATACACCTATAATTGAATAAAATACTTTTTAATTGCATGCAATTTAACCCTTGCCAAACTTAAATGTCAACACTTAAGTTGGTCGTCTTTTCATTTCGGTCCTTACTTCTGAATTTGTGTATTTTGACCCTCAATTGACCAACAAACTTTCAATTTCTTTTATTTAACCCCTGATTTGGTTAATTTCAACTCCTATATTCACGTGTCTTTTCCAGTTTGATTCTTGGTTTTGAATTTCTTTAATTAAGTCCTTATTTGTCCATCAAACTTTAATATTTATGTAATTAATCCCCCGATTTAATCAAATTAACTCGTAAAAATTGCAATTCAACCTCATACTTTAATTTCTTCCAATTAAAACCTAAATTGACTTTTAAAAATCAATATTTCTTGCAATTAAGCCCTCAATAAATTCAAATAAACCTTGGAAATTCTAATTAAGTCCTTAAACATTCAATTTTGAATTTTCATCAAATTAAGTTTTCTTTGTTAATAAGGCCTTCATCGGTCGAAAATACATTGTCATAAAAATTTTAATCATATGGGGTTCTAATATACTCCTCATTGATATATCTTTTTTATTTTCTTCTAATATTTTTTGATTTTTTTTGGATTTTCTCATCAATTTTTTAATTTTTTTGTTTATGTGGGGTCCCAAAAATCAGTAACAACATTCATTCAACTCCTTAGCATCAACATTAATGAAAATATTCTTAGCGATGATAAAATTTGAATTTTCTTCTAAGTCATTAGACGGAGCAACTCAATATAGATCAACTAACTCACCAAGTTGAAAGACATCATCTGAGTTAATTAATTGTTGTCATCCTAAACAACCTCGACACCACCTCTAGGTTTAGTTTTCATTACGAATAACCAATCAACTCTTGAACAATCCTTTCTAAAGAAAAGATTGTATATGTAATAAACTTACTGACATTACTTGGCAAAAACAAAGGCATCGTCGATGTTGCGGAGTCTAGCTTTTAAACTAATTTTGACCAAACCATGATGAGAATCTACTTTGATTCCTCTATCAATGGTGTCATACCAATAACATTTGAATAAAAATACTTTATTCTGCTCGCTATGATATTGCAATTCAATGATCTCTTTCAACTTTCCATAGTAGTCAACTTTAAATTTATTAGAAGTCGATCCCTTAACACAAATTTTATTGTTATATCTTTCTGTCCTGCCTATATTTTTCAGTATAAAATATGTGTCCATTGATAAAATATTCATTATAGCACTTCACTTTTTTTTCAAGACCCAAACTTAGTAAAGGCAAAGTAACACTAGCATTCCTTTTTAATTGATAAACTTGGTACATGAAGTGCAACTATGAACAATTAACGACAAATGTGTAATGAAATTAAGTATCTTAAGAGATAAGAATAATTAAACAATACTTACATGTAATCTAAATCACGTGAAAAATTGTTCATCTTATAATAAAAAAATTTAGGATTCAATCAACTATGAGTTTAGTGACAATAAATATTGACGATGTCACCTACAAGAAATTCAATAATATATCAGTTTATGATATTATAAGAGATAAATTATTCGAAAATAACAACATGTTAAGTAGTATACTTATTAAATAGAAGGTCTTAGTTTATCGCAGTTAAATAGCATATAATTATGTGCTTATCTAAATTTTATTTCTGATAAATATCTTCCCCTTATAGTATTTTTTTTGTACGGGTCGTCCAGGATGGGAGAATATTGACAAGTTTTTCCTCAAAGGCATTTCCCTACCATCATCATATCTTGGAACGTGGTTGATTCTTATTCTTAATTGAGGCTTGAAATAGTATGAGATAAATATTGAGATCTCTTCAATAATATAAACCTCACATATCGAAGCCTAAACATGTGTCTTATTGTTTACTTTTTTTTTAAGATTGAACAAGTACCTATATAGAATTAAATGAATTTTTTAAAATATTCAAAGAGAGACAATAAAATTTTAATTATGATACATGTGTAAACCTTACCCTCTTGAATGAATACATTCATCTATATTGGACTGAGCCTCCAACTTTTTCTTTAAATGATAAATGTATGGGTACATACTCCATCGAGTCAAAAAATAATGAAGGGAATATCATCTCAAGTATGTATATTGTCTAGACGATATTTATTTCAAGCCTCTCCATGTGTTATGTCTGCAACTTGTTAAAACACATATATCTAAAGAAGTGACTGATCGTCGTGAGTGCATCTTATATCATCTTTAGCAATAAATCCTAGTAAGCTAATGAAATGAGTGTTTGCATAAATATATAGCAGTCATGACTCTTCATTCTATATAATCTGCAATCCTTTAAATTCACCAACCTTAATATGTTTGAGGCATGTCCATTAGGAAAACATAGACTTTTAAGTCATTGGTAGATAAGTAATTGTGCATTCTTGTCTAAGGTAAAACTGGCTTTGGGTATTGCGATATGTGACCCAACATACACCAACTCTATATTTTTAAAATGACAAAACAAAGTTATATCCATTCTAGACTTAATGTTGTCCTCTGTCTTCCCCTTCATGTCTATAACCATGTTGAAAATGTTATCAAACACGTTTTATTCTATATGCATGACATCAAGGTTATGGCATAGAAGATTGGTCTTTCAATGAAGAAGCTCTCAAAAAATACTTTGTTTTACCAAATTGTACGTCAAACCAAAACTAGAAAACTTCTGTTTACCGGATTGAAAACTAAACACAATGTCACCGTACTGAAACCACATTATACAATTCTTCACCTGAAAGAAATGGTAGTGCGACATCTCTTTAAACTCTGACAATAAAAAAGTTATTTCTAAACTTGTGATTTATTAGCAAGAACCACATGTGACAATAAAAAAAAGACATTTTACCGTCGTTTGTTAGGGTAAATGCCTTGTTATTTTCTATGTAATATGGACATGCTAGTTTTCCATGCGTGCTCCAACCATAAATCATTATATAAACTGGAAAATCGTTGATAGTCCACATCAAAGCTATCTTCATTAGAAAATTTTATTTCTTTGATATATCATAAGTTAAAGCCCGGGATGACCACGACTACTTTAACTCATCAATCAATGGTCGAAGACAAACATCTATTTGCTAACCTAGACTATTATGATCGGGTATGACCGCAAATAAAAACATGAACTTCGACCTCATACACATCCTTGGTGGCAAGTTGTAGATAATGAGTATCACTAGCCACCAAGAATAAGGAGCAAAAAATGACCCGAATAGATTAGATTATTTGTACATAACCCAAGATGCATGTTCCTTGTATCCACTAAAAACTAGGGATGCACACTATTAAAGTGTTTCTAGACTTCACTATCGGAAGGGTGCACCATCACTTCATCCACTGCATCATGTGATTGGTGTCATGTCATATGCTTATTAATATTTAGTGACATGAATAATGTGTGTCTAGGTGTGATTGGGAAGTATTTAAGTTTTTTATGTGTGATAAAAGTCCTTCCCCTGCCAGACATGGTTTATAACAAGAATGCCCACATGTTCTCCACTCGGTCAACTCTGTATTTCCAAGGTAATATAATATGTAAAAGATTGGAAACAGGTTAATTTTTTGGAATCCTAGACCGAGAGGTTTCATCATGGATTTGGCAGCATAAAAGTTTTCTTTCAACTTCCCTTCAGGTAAAATGTTTCTTGTCCATTCAACAATTTTATCATAACCGACCTCACTTAACCTATTATCTGACTTGATGTTGAACACCTGTGTAACAATCAATAATTTACTGTGATTTCTGCAATCATCTCATAATGGTTTGTCAGAATCTTTCAAAAGATCAAAAAACATGGTCGCGTCTGCATTAAGTTCTTTATTTACTATTGGACATTGAACGACATAACTCTGATACAGTTTCATTGTATCCATAACTATATTTCTATAAGGATTACTATTATCATCTACAACTTCATGCATGTTGTTAAAATTAGAGGTTGACCCAATTATCCTTTCTACCATAGTATCGTGAGGAACATATAGTTCTCTATGTGCATACCAATATAAGTATTTCTTCATGAACCCTTTTTATAGAAAATGTATTGTTACAATATCTGGATCGAAAAACTTTTTATTTTTACACTTCTTATATGGACATCTAATACCCCATCTACTAATATTTCTCGGATTAGATAATATATAATTAATAAAACCCTGAACCCCATTACAATAATCCATCATCCACAACCTTTAGGGTGAATCTCTATACATCCATGAACAATCATCCATTACTTATATCAGACCTATATAAAATAATGATAACAACATGTATTAATAAACTATGTTAACTAAATAATTTGCAAAAATATTGATTTAGCTCAAATTTATTTAATCTATTTTAATAGTACTCTTAATTCATTATCAATTATCTATATAAATTCAAATTTCTATATATTTACCAAAAATTTCAACTCAACAATAAAATTGACAAAATATAAAACGGACTCGTTAAATAAGCCATTATTTATTTCATCACAAAACATCTAAGTCAAAATTCGATATAAGTTTCATCAATTTACAAACAAATACAAATTTATAAAATCTAAACCACCCTAACATGTACAAATCATAAATCTATAAAACAAATTTGTATAAGAAAAAACTATAAAACAAGTAAACACCTAAACAAAATACATATAGTACAAAAAAAATATGCAAAAAAAAATCAACATTTTTAAATTAAGTTCAAATAAAAAAAAGTAGATTTACTTACTTAAAGTGAAGAATCCTCAATAAAATTTGAATTATAACACGGATGCTGATAAACTAAGTGTTGTGATGATCGAATATGTTGTAAGGGTTGAGTTGTGCTGAGATTGAAAATAGTTGTTTATTGCATAAAAAATGCATAAAAAAAAAGGAGAAATGGGAGAGGGGGGTCGGTCGTTCAGATCATAAACTAAATATCACTAATGTCAGCATTACCAATTGAATTATCCTATCTGTAACTTTGTCAGTCATTCTGTCGATAAAAATATCATACACACACATACACATTGATATTAGACCATTCAATTTTAGATAATATTTTCGATAAAACAAAAATCCAACTATTTTTTTCTTAAGTGAGTCCAATCGGTTAAGATCAATCAACTTGTGAAAATAGGATCAAATATTAATGTCTATTCAACGAGTAAAATATTATGTATTACATAAAAAAAGGCTCCATAAAAAACTTAAATTGTTTTTGACAAACGAATTTTTCAATAAATGCAAGAAAAAAATAGAATACCTTCAGAGTTTCTGTAAGAAATAAAAATAAACAAACACATCAACATAATAATGGCAACATCTACACAAAATAATAAATCACAAAACCTACACTAGAATATTCACGAAATTGTTAAAGAGGGAAAGAGAAAAGGAATAAAAAAAAGTACCCTTTTCTTAGCCGGAGAATGTCTTTATGATACGGTGGTGATTCTTTGAGAGAGAAATAGGAAGATAAAGAGAATCGTGCAAAATAAAATAAAATTGAGACAATACTGATGTCGCCGGCGCCGAGAGAGAGAGAGAGAGAGAGAGAGTATAAGATATGCAGCAAACATAAAAACTGAATTATAATTGTCTTCAATGAGGTTTTCTAGAGAAATTTTGGGTGATATTTTGAATTTTTTCATGGAATATTAGTTCTCTTGGAGGGAAATTTTGGATTTCTCACATAATTTTTTCGAATAAGAAATCTAATTTTTGCTTTATAACTAAATGCATGCCAATAATTTAGTTTTCTTAAGTTCATGAAATATAGGTGTCATTTAATAATAATAAATAAACAATTCAACATTATATTAGCATGTTTCTTTCTTCTATTTTTACAGTGAAAGTATCATCAAGTCAATTAATTTACATATTAATTAAAACTATTTTTTTTTCAAAACGACCTTAAAAATACTCCCCTTTCATATCAATATGATGAATTTAAATTCAAAAACATTAAGAAAAATGAGCATACCTCATTAATAAGCATCCCAACCCTTAGCGTCACATGTTTCTTAACATGATTTCTAAATGCAAAATAGATTTTAAATAATCATGTTTATTAACCACTAATTAATTTTGACATGTCTCTATATTTTAAAATATATTTAATTTAATTTCACAATTTTAAACGTGACTTATTATGCCAAATCTATGCACTAATTTTCTTGGGTGGACGTAATTTTGTGATCTCGGAAACCAGAGAGGAGGAGGTTGGTGATGACAGATGAGTATAGGAGTGATGGGTTTGGTTGAAAATTTATAGAAAAACTCGCTAGTCAATCTTATCAGAGAGCAAGCTAGATCAACATTCAAGTGAATTGGTGTCCTTGCGACAGAACATGCATCGATCCAATATCATTAAACACCTTGAAAACCTTAATTTTCTTATAGTCAGTCAGTCTTTCACAACTTGCAGTGAATCTCATTCCCGAGAGCATCTACCTTAAATGAACATGAGATCTAAACCCAACCCAAACCCTAAAAGAGAGACAATTTTATTCTTTTTCCGGTTTATACAAGTCTCGATCATTCAAAGGGTGTCTTTGCCCACATGTAATGCCTTGGAACCTTTCTTTCATGGAAACCTTTGCTTTCTATGTTGACCTGAAACTTTTCAAACAGAAAGTCATGCATCCACTTCAGTGGCATAAAATACTACAAAAGTCAAGTGTCACAGAAGTCTTTACAGCGCGTTCAAAATGACCCCAAAAGGCTATTTCATAAATTTTAAATGTAGTTGTAACTTGGAGAAATTAGCTAGCTAGAAAGTGACTAGATTTGGAATAGCGATTCAAAAACTGAACTGTTTTTCCTCTTGTGTGTGTGTGTGTATTAACAATTATTAGCAACCTAATAAAAATTTCCCTGAGCCATGCATGTTCTGCACAATATTTTCATTCCTAGAAAGAAAAAACATTCCACGTATAATGCTACTCTAGCTATATACCTCAGCTGCATCAGAGGACCATGCGCTGTTCTCCTCTTCCAAGCCAATGCTCTCTCCATCACCTTTGTAGTGGACATGGGGGCAATGGGCCCACTGAAAAGAGTTAAACATGACAATTTGAATTAAAATACAATATGTTACTTTAAATCATTTGAGTTATTTAACGAAATTTACTAGCTCGTTTTCATTTCCCTCGATTTGGTTCTGTGCATGATTGAGTCTCAGAAATCTACCTAGCTAGCTAATTATTGGTTACTCCAGAAAACTAACTTACATTTTTTGCAGCTGTACTGAAGGCTTCTTTGTGAGCCATGTTTGGATTTTCAGTTTTGAGCCTTCTAATCTCTTCTCTGCTAAATATATTTTTGTAAGAACATAGTAATATCAAGGCTAAATCGATCGTGTACTGATTAATATAATATCTTAACTAATATTTCTTACTTGATGAAGCAGTTATAAGCAGATGGTGCTCTCTGTCTTTTCTCCGGGGCTGTAGAGATAAATAGTTCAATTGATTAGCTAATAAGTAGAAAAAATTAACAAGAAATTTACTATAATATGGCTCGATAAATTTGTTAAACTTACGTTTATTAATGACACGATTCACTGGATTAACTTTATCAATATCTTCATCATTGTCAGAAGAGATTGCAATGAATGAACTTTGCGTGTCTAAGCCTTTTTGAGCATTGACTTCGTCTGGACTAAGCAGTTCTTTTTGCTGGAGGGGAAAATAAGTTCAAAGATTTATCCACTGAACATAAAAGAACTTCAATATGCTAATAAATTAAGCTAGCTACTAACAAATTCTCAGGAAAAATAAAAAAGGGGAAGAGAAGAAAAAACTAACAACTGGGATATGTTAATTACTAGAACCTGATGAATTGAGAAGTAATATACCTCATGATCATGGCTGAGAGAAGTTAAGAGATTGAAAGGGAGAAAAGAGATTTTCGTCAAGTTGACAGAGAGGAGGCTGGAGCAGTGCCCACATATCACAGTCACCAACGTGGATGAGCTGCCGCATGGAACACTTACCTACAACATTTGAGAGAGAGAGAAAACACAAGATAATTAAAAGTTGCACGGGATATTAATATTTAGTGAAACTCTATGCAGATGCAGTGCATTACAAGTAAAATGGTGGTACAAAAACCACACTGTACATAGCAAATCTGATCCGGAGGATCAAAGAAATGGTTCAATGTTGACATTTTTGTAGGTGACTAGCTTGCTAGGTGCTTGTGGCTGTCTGTGTCTCCCTGTGCATGAGAGAGAGAGAGAGAGAGAGAGAGAGAGAGCGAGAGAGAGGAGAAGCACAGAGAAGTACGTGGGTCTTCTTATAGATTGGAAGAATTTATAGGCTTTAGACATGTTTTTAACGTATGAGTTATGCCAATTAATGTAATGAGGTGCATAGTCTCATTATGCGTACATTATGTACTTTCCATAAGGCTGTTGCCACAGATTACAATAAATCAATGTTGTCTGTTGACCTACTTAATTAGGATAATTAGCACTCCTGTCTGATCGTTTACTTTAAAGAATTCCAATCTGATCACACTTTTCTTGATTTCAGATTAGTTTAATGCTAGTAAAAACAACCCTTGGAAACTTCAACCTCAATATCTGAGGTTAAGAGAGAGTGGTCCAAATTTCTATGATGGTAAGTAAATGGAACTAACTATGCCTATTTGTTTCATGTGTTGTTTTCTTTGTTATTTACTCCACCTCTGTTGAGCAGCTCCATCATTCATGAGAGAGAGAGTGAGAGTGCATCAAGCTGTTTTACCATAACAGGAAGGAGGGTAGGTCTATAGAAGAGTGTATGGAGATGGAAAGGAGGCATCTTAGCATTTGGCTTTGCTGAGAGAAGGTAAGAATAATTGACAGGGAGAAGGGTTCCCTCCCATTTTCTGTGCTCTCTTTGTTCATGCTACTTCCCATCCCATAATTTATTTCCTTTCAAGCTGCTCCTTCCTTAATGTCTCACATCTACTTTGCCAGTTTCCTTTCCTTTTATCCCACAATATAACTCGAACTTCCCTTTAGCTGGTGACCTGTGCATGTGCTTGCATGTTAGCTCTAGCAGATGGGGTTTGAGATTTTGGAGATCGAAGAAGTAATTTTGAAAAAATTTACAGATAGAAGAAGAATGGGACAATTGTATTGCCTGCACAAATACATTTGATCGATCGTTCGATAATAAATTTGTGAAAATCTTGAGTCTTCAATTTTTGGCGAATAAATTAAGTCACGATACATTGAGTTATTGCTGTACAGCTACCGCTGGCATTCCTAGCCTGTGCCGAGCATGTCAATATTGCTGTCATTCGGTAATCCAGCCCTTTTATCAGACAACTCGTAAAAATATATTGAAAAAAAACAGAGGATAAATTAAGCTAATTGACACAAATTCTTAAATTATGAGGTAAAAACATCCTCAAGATTTACAAAAATATCAGAGTCCATGAGTGAGTTACTATAGGATCTTTTTCTTGTACTGAATATGTTCTCTCCATACTTCCACATATAGGCGTAAATATATGTTCGACAAAACAACCACTTTTCAGCATAAAGATGATAGGACAATATCGGCAATATCCAGTCATTACGATATTAATATTTT
>Ga0325411_1003124_pt1 | contig 18631 bp, 8 predicted proteins | sample PopdelMetagenome_13_FD_206181 | JGI IMG/M metagenome (GOLD analysis project Ga0325411, IMG submission 206181) | Populus deltoides microbial communities from Bellville, Georgia, United States - Xylem-PdIQD-R4 | ecosystem: Host-associated > Plants > Phyllosphere > Stem > Wood/Secondary xylem...
ATGTCAGGAATTCATGATCATAAAGATGCCCTTATGCAAATGAACAATTTGCAACCCCATCAAGGTAGCCTCATAGGGTGCAATGAAATGCTGTCGTGGATGCTGAATTGGAGCCGAATGGGAAGCGCTCGGCTAAACGAATTACAAAGGTCTATAAAGAAACAAATAAAGAACGTGAAGAATGGAGCTCCAATTCAACACTAAAAGGATGCAAAACAAAAGAGAGCAACAATGATTATCATTCAAATAATTTGAAATTATTATTAGCTACTACTTTCATACAATATTGTTGGAGGCAATTGTTGGTGAGGAAAGAGCTCCTAAGACTTAAACAAGAGGCTAATGAAATGGCTACTTGAACTTTATTGGAATGGAGGGTTTAGAATCTGAAATTTCAGTAAAAGATTCAATTGATAATGATTTGATTCCTCACAGTGCAGAACTAATTCCAACCCCATAATTTATATATTGGGTTGAAGAAAACATGAACAATTTTATGAAAGATAATAACATATCAATTATTCTTGTTGTTTATTAGAGAATGAATTATCTTGAAGAGAGAGGGAATGATATGATTCAGGCAATGGAAAAACAATTAGATTTGATTTCTTTTGTAATGTTCCTAATTGTTAAGTTTTATGGCAACATATGTAACTCTTAATTTGACCGTTGGATCGAACTAAAAATTTACCCAGAGTTTTCAAATATATTATTTAATATTGGGTTAAAGTTTTAGATCAATTGAAGTTCAATAAGACAATATAACATAGACTAATGGCTATTGTATGAGTTATGTTATCTGGTTCCTTTTGATTTATGGACTTCTTGTTTGTTATGAATTCTTATCCTAGTGTATGGTTTTAATCATTTCATTCCTATTAATTTGGTACCTATTTTAATTGATGAGATGACTTATATGGATGAGGTTAAAAAGACAGAAATGATGAAAAAACTCCACGAACAATTTTAATCTCATACTGATGAGAAGATAACAAAGTATGTCAAACATGTTAATAAAGGGTGAAAAATGGTCAGACTTGAGCTAAGAGATTTTGTTTGGATCTGTTTTTAGCAAAGGTAGATTCCTAAGAAAATGAAAGTCCAAATTGATACCAAAGTTGATGGACCATTTTAGGTTATGGAAAGGGTGAATGATAATGCTTACAAAGTTGACCTTTCTAGTGACTACAATGTTCAGCTACTTTTAATGTAAAAGACTTGTCATTTTACTTGAAAGATGTTGATAATTCTGATTTGAGGACAAATCACTTTTAAGTCGAGGGTGATGATATGTATCATGATTTTAACATGGAAGGGGATGGTTTTAATGTGTATAGGTATTCAAATGGTCCAATGATGAGAGCTCAGGCGAAACAATTACAAGTTTCTTAACAAGTCAGATTAGCACGACTGAAGCTTCGATGAGTTTAGAGGCTTGTAAAACTTTTGGAAATAATATAAAACTTTTCAACATCTCCTTTAAAGAGTTTTCTTCCTTGTTCTTCTATTAACAAAGAGTGTCATCCAGACTTTATCCTTTATTTCCATTACAAATTATATAATTTCAGCCTAAACACCATAAGAAAAATCATATAACTGAACCTACCTTCCTTTATCTTCATATTAAATTGCTAGTATGTTCGGCTTAAAAAGCTAAGGCATATCACATTGTCATATTTAGGTGAAGGGAATCATTTGCCGATTATGTAGTAGGAGTCCTACAGGTTGGTTATCGACTAAGGAAGAAGGTCCATCCTTGTTTCCCATTTATAATTAGTCCAGTCCACCAGCCAGACATCCTTTCATCTAGTTAAGAAAGAATTCAAACTCAAGAACTTGAGATGCTATAAGAAACATACTTTGAAAGAGCGAACACCAAGACATTAATTGGATGATATGGTGACTAATTTTTTCAAGATAAGACGAGCACCCAAGGGAATAAGCTAAGGTAAGTGAAGGGCTAATTAACAAAAACTTGTGTCTAATCCCAAGTATTGTGTGTGACCTATTAAGATCTTTACAAGCTTTATTGTAGTGCAAAAACAATTTTGTTCATTTAAATTTGATAAATGGCAATCTGCTCGTTAAGCTACGAGGGAAATAAACATTGGATATCATTTAAGAAAAATAAAAATGTGCAACTAAAAATGTTGAATGTTTTAGCATGTATAAGAACATTAATAGTAGAAAAACAAACAAACAAACAATTTATGTAAAATGCCAAGTTCATCTTCATTCAACTTCATATAGTGAGGGTAGAAAAGAAAGAAAAAGGTACAGGAGAAAAGACTTGCATTGCTACTTTATCATTCCCCTCTAAACTAGACATGAAGAGCTTTTTTGTGAAGTTGTGTAGTGCATCTTTGGATAACACAAAAATTAATTTTTGTCATGTACAAGGTTATTTTAGTGAAGAAATCTTTATTCCATTAAAAGGGGTAGGGGTAAGCAAAAAAAACTAAAAAAACTAATTAAAATCAGAAAACCAAGAAAAAATTAAACCGAATCGTGAAAAAAAAAATTAAATTTTTTTTAAAAAATTCAGTTTGGTTTGGTTTCTATTTTAGAAAGCTGAAATCGAATAAATCAAACCAAATCGGACTGGTTCAAACTGAACTAAACAAAGTTAAAAAAAAAGGGGGTATAAACACTAAAGTTTCTTTTCTTCTCACCCTAATCAGACCTAGCCTCTTTCAAGACTCTCTTTGTATCTCAATATGTCTTTCAATCTCTTAGTCTTTTTTTCCCTATTTTTATCTAACATATATCTCCAAGATAAAACATCCCCCATTCTTCTTCCACTGCTTTTAACCTCTATTTTCATTTCCATGTTTCTAAGACCTGAAACCCAACTAATTACAGGAAAACTTTTAACCTATTAAAGTAATCAATCATATCATGGGTGTGATGATTTAAGAATAAAAGTCGTTATTATTACAGTTTTAAAACATAACTTGAAGGTAAACCTGGGTAAGGCCCCGAATACAGGTCAAGTTGACTATTGATATTATTATAGTTTTAAAATTCAACTAGAGGGGTGACCCAAGACAAGGCCTAGATCAAAGGTTGGGTTGACCATTGACTAGGTCAATGTAAAGATAAAAATAATTATTATCATAATTTTAAAACCTGACTCACTAGTCGATCCAGGGCTAAGCCTAGGTCAAGTTGACCATTGGCCCAGGTTAACTTAAGGACAACAGTGTTCATTATCATAGTTTTAAAACTGATTTGGGAGTCGATCCGGGGAAAGGCCCGTGTTGTGGGGTTAAATTGACCATTGACCTAAGTCAACATAAGGATAAAAATGATTATCACCATAGTTTTAAAACTTAACTTGGGGGTCGATCTAGAGTCAGGCCCGGTTCAGGTTGACTATTAAACCGGGTCAATGTAAGGATAAAAATGGTTATTATCATATTTGAAAAACCCGACTCGGGGATTGACCCTGTGTAAGGCCCAGGTCACGGATCAAGTTGACCATTGACTTGAGTTGATGTAAGGATAAAAATGGTTATCATCATAGTTTTAAAATTTGACTAGGTGGTCGACCCGGGGCAAGGTCTATGTCACGGATCGAGATGGTTAACTTGAGTTGATTCAAAGGCAACATAAGAATAAAATAAGTATTATCATAGTCTTAAAACTTAACTCGGGGGTTAACTTGGGGTAAGGCCTGAGTCACGGGTCGGGAGGGTCAGCTCGGGTTGATCCGGATCACGAGTTAGGAGGGTCAAACCGAGTTGACCCAAATAAAAAAAACAAAGCAACCTTATTTTGACAAAAAAAAAATTCTATGAGTTTTTTACCTGTGTTTTATCTAGGGTCGACCGAGTCACAGATCGACTCGTGGCAAGGCCTAGATCACGGATCGGGATGGTCAACCCAAGTTGACTCAAGGCAATATAAAAATAAAATAGGTATTATCATAGTCTTAAAACTCAACTCGGGGGTCGACTTGGGTAGGGCCTGAGTCACGAGTCGGAAGGGTCAACTCGGGTTGATCCGGGTCATGGGTTAGGAGAGTCAACCTGATGTGAACCAAATTATAAAAAAAAACAACCTTGTTTTGACAAAAAAAATCAATGGGTTTTTCAACCGTGTTTTATCTTGGTTTGATTGGGTCACAAATCGACCCAGGTTTTTGACCAGGTCAAGTTGAATCAACATTTCCTCTATTTTTTATTAAAATCAAACTTGTCCAAGCCTCAGGTTGATTTGGTCCTATCTAGTGTTTACCGAACACAAAATAAGACAAATTATTTAATTGAGTCGAAAGCATACCAAACATAAGACGAGACAATTATTTGCCTTATCCAATTCTATCTTGTCTTGTCCAATCAATATTGTTCTATTAAGACACTAAGAACATAACAATTAGTGTCTCAATAATGTCCAATATGCCAAACCCAATCTATGACCCTGGCCTTGACTCGGGTGAACTCCTAAGTCAGGTTTTAAAACTATGATAATAACTAATTTTATCCTTACGAGAAAATGATCAACCCGACCCTTGACCTGGGCCTTGCCCCGAGTTAACCTCTAAGTTGGGTTTTAAAAATATAATAATAAAATTTTTTATCATTACATTGACCTGGATCAATAGTCAACCAAACCTGTGATTCAGGTCTTGTCTCGGGTCGATCCCCGATTCTGATTTTAAAATTATAATAATTATTATTTTTTTCATTACGGGTTAATGGTTGACATGACTCGTGACCTGGGCTTGGCCAGGGTTGACCTTCTGGTTAAGTTTTAAAACTATAATAATAATTATTTTTATCTTTTTATTAACTTAGATTAACCTTTGTGTAGAAAATTAGACAAGTTTATCCTATCTTTTTTTATGGGACAAAAATCTCTCCACTGCAACAATCTTGAAGAGAACAAAAACTGATTTTTATACTATCCAAAGATATACTAAATAACTTAAAAAAAATATATATATCTAATCCAGTCCAATTCAATCCATTTTTATCCGCTATGCCAAAAACTACCTAATAAGACAAGCAACATGTTCAGGACTAGCAGTGATGCTCATAATTCTATCAATCGGACACACCGCAAGAGCTCATTTGAACCCATCAGTCACGATTGCCTTGGCAGCTCTAAGTCACTTCCCATGGGTGCACGTACCAGTCTATACTGCGGCACAAGTATCAGGCTCCCTCTGTGCTGTTTTTTTGCTTCGAAGGGAGTCTTCCATCCCTTCATGTTCGGTGGTGTTACTGTTCCATCTTTGACCACTAGCCAGGATTTTGCACTTGAGTTCCTTGTGAGTTTCAATCTCATTCATCACTGCCGTTGCCATTGACACTAGTGGTGTAAGTGTTTTCTTGCACTCCTTGAATTCAAAGAAGTGCAAGGGAGTCCAGATTTTTGGAGGTGGTATTATTAAATGAACACTTTACAATGTTGTAAAAAATAACTATAGGAGGTCATTTAAAGATTTTCTGTAAAATATTTACTAGACAATACTACCTTCCACACACACTTGTCTAGTAAATATTGTCTAGTATATATATATATATATATGATCCTGCAATGACTAGAGAATTAGTGTTAGCAGTTAATAAATACTGAGGCAGGGATTAACAACAACTAATTGAGTATGGGAATTTACAGTTATCCTCCTGCAGTGACTAGAAAATTAGTTAGTTTACAAGAAATATATATTTTTCATTAATTTCTTTACGTATTTATACTTTTCTCATGTTTCATTCAAATATGTTTATAATGTCTTTTTTCTCCATCTCATCTTTTTTCATCTTTTGCAAAACCAAAATCAACACCTAATATAATAGCTTTATCAACGTATCTAAATATGTGTATAAGACTTAAAAATCAAGAAAAATATAAAAATAAATAAAGACAAAACTATGGTTATAAGTTCAGGAGTATCAAGCGAATTTGTACAAAAATAGATGTTTTTTAAGATGTGAAAGAAAACATTTGAAAAGGTTATAAGAAAAATTTAAATTACACCTAAATATATGGATTATGATGTTATTATACTGACATAATTAAAAAATAATATAAGCAAAATAAGTTTGAATTACTAACGTGAATTAGACCCGTTACAACAAGTTTCAATACCAAATCTAGTTCCTATAGCTAAAAAACTCCAAATGACCTCAAATTTTATATGCTAAGCAATTATAACCTTAAAAGATAGTATATAAAATTGGAGAATTTTATGAATTTATTTGAACTAAAATTCCCTTCGATATAAATCTAACCTATTACAACAAGTTTTAATCCCAACCTTAGTTACTATAGCAAACAATCCCTAAATGAGAACAGGTTTTATATGGGGTGCGATTAGGACACCTAGAAACAATATACAAAATTTGAGAATTTTATAAATTGGTTTGGTCCAAATTGTCCCTTGTTTGTGTATTATTTTAGTTTCGACAAAAGTGACTTTTGAACGTTCTTTTCTTCTTTTTTTTAACTTTTTATGCTATTGATGTATTATGAAACAACAACGAACTAAAATAACACCCTTTTTTAAGAAACCCTAGACTGAAAATATTAAGCTCTAGACATAAAATAATCAAAAACCAAATCATAGATAACTAAAGTTAAGGAAACCAAAACTAACAAGAAGAAAATAAATGATATAACTTGATTTTCAAGTATAACTCTGATACTAACTGATACAGACCTTTTGATCACGTGTTCAAGCAACCCCCAATGAAATAGATAACAACCTGAAAAACTAAAAATCAGGTTTAAAATAACCTTGACCTAGAGCTTACTCTATGTGTCATTTAGAGTTCTTAGATACAATGTTATCTCTGGGTCCATGTTTTTTCTCAATACTTTTAGTTCTTAGGTATAAAGAAAGGTTATTTTGTCACAAAAAAAAGAAGATAATCTCATATTTATTTTTCAACTTGTTGCCCAAGTTTGCAACTAAAAAAACATAATATAGTCTTCTTTAACTAATTCTCACATATTTTTGGCAGATTTCAGTTTTTACTTAAAACATGTCATTCTCTTTTGTATGGAATTACTAGACCTACAATATATGATTGAAAATATTGAGATATATAGTTTCCATCTCAACTTGAATCACAAAAAATCCCACATATCGCTCCAAATATGTCTCAAATAGTACAAGAAAGTCTAGTTTGGTAGATTTGATAAAATTTATCTAGTAACTTTGACCCTTTAAAGTAATTTGTTCTCAAACTCCATTTCACCTAAAAGTTTACCACAATATAGCTCTATATGTTTAGTATCCCCCTATAAAATTTCAACTCAATTTGATGTATAGTTTAAGAGATATGACTAATCTCGCAAAATTGGTTAGTAGAGATTTTAAAGGGAAATTCAGGCATGTCTTGGTTCTTATAATCATGGTCAAGCAACCCCCTAAGATAGTAGATAACAACCCAAAAAATCAAAAATCAGGTTTCATAGAACCCTAACCCAGAGGTAACTATGTATGTAAGAATCAAATGTATTGGAAAAAGACTTGGACCTAAAGATAACATTGTATCTAAGAATCATACATATATGAATGACATTATGAAGCTAGTTAATTTTCAATAAGTCAGTGTACAATTTTTTTCCTTACAAAGAAGGTTGTTTTACCACTAACAAACAAAAAGAAAACGCATGTTTATTCTTCAACTTGCTGCCAAAATTTGCAACTAAAAAAAACATAATATAGTCTTCTCTAACTCATCCTAATTGATCGATTTTGGGTTGCAAGCTAATGGGCCTAAACTAGTAATCAACTAACATAAGTCCAATGATAAAATTAACCCTTAAAAAATATCTAATAGAAGAAAACAAACCCAAATTAAAAATAATTATTCAACATGAAATAAATAAATTAGAATAATAAAATCAAAGTCTTCATTCTAAGATTCCTCTATGTTACCCGAGTCTCCAATTCTTGCACATTCTTGGCAAGCATTGGTCCTGAATTCAAACATGTCATTCTCTATCGTATGAATGATGAACTAGACTTATAATATATGGTTGGAAATATTAAGATATATAGTTTCCATCCCAACTTGAATCTAAAAAAAACTCATCTGTAGCTCCAAATATATCTTAAATAGTACATAAAGGTCTAGTTTAACAAATTTGACAAGATTTTTTTGGTCACTTTGACCCTCTGAAACAATATGTTCTCGAATTTCATTTAACTTAAAATGTAATCATAATATAGCTCTATGTGTCTAGTATCTCCCTGTAAAATTTCAACTCGATCCAATATACGGTTTGAAAAATATAACTGATGTCGTAAAACTAGTAAGCATACATTTTATGGGCAAATTCAAACTTGACTTGGGTCGTATCATTATGGTCAAGTAACCCCCCAATGAAATAGATAACAACCAAGAAAGCCAAAAATCAGGTTTGATAGAATCCTAACTCAGAGGTGACCCTGTACCTAAGAACCAAAGGTATTGAAAAAGATTTAAACAAAAAAATAACCTTAGATCTAAGAACTATAAGTCTGTGAATGATGACATAAAACCAGTTAGTCTTTGATAAGTCAATGTACGATCTTTGTCCCTGTAAAGAAAGGTTGTTTTGCTATAAACAAACAAAAAGAGAACTCACGTTTATTAATGGTCTCAACCTCATTATTAGCTTTCATAACCATGAATCTTTTGTTTGGATATTATGAAGCAATGTGAGCACAACCTAAACAACGAAAGCATTTAATGTCATGGTTACGAGAAGTAGGAAGAATATTGTTACCTTTAACAATGACCAAGGTGTTTTTCTTCTCTTTAGGGTATTCAACCTTAGCCTCCTCATTCAGCTATGATGGACCACCCTCGGTGTTAGCCATCTAATTGGGTTTCCAAGGTGTAAAAGGGCCTAATGGTTGGATTTGCCAAATGGTACCCTTATGTTTAAGCTGTTTCTCCACCTACACGACTATATCCACCATCTCCTCTAACTCCATATAATTATGCATCTCCACAATATAAGTTATATCATGATTAAGGTCATTCATAAACATATTCATAGTACCTTCCCTATCCTCTTGAACATTAGCTTGAATCATAACAATTTCCATCTTCTTGAAGTACTCATCAACACTTTTTGTACCTTGACTCAAACTCTGCAACACTTGATACAATTCTCTATAATAGTGGCTAGACACAAATCTCTTCCTCATAAGGTATTTCATCCCATCCCAAGTATCAACTTGCCTCTCATAAATCCTTCTGTGGTTTATCACTAATTGATCTCACCACATGATGGCAAAGTCAGTAAAAACAATCACAACAAGCTTGACTTTCTTGGATTAGATACTTGACACTAAAAAATCCAATCCACGTTCTTCTTCCATACTAAATAAATTTTTGGATCATTCTTCCCCTGAAAGACCAGTATTTTCAACTTAATTGTACCTAAATCTCCACCAAACTCAGCATTATAGTCCTGCTACCATAATCATCCTTCGAGCCAAAATTACCACCATATTTTCCCCCTCCAAACTAACAATTCCGCTACTGTCTAAAACATTCCCCATGTCCCAAGGACACATTTTCAAAATCAACATCACTTATGTCTACATTATCAGCCACAAACTCATCCACATCAGTGTTAACTCGCCTAATAATCCTCCTAACATTAAATTCTCTTCGCCCAGGGCTATTTTAAACCCGACCATGATCATTAGCACATTGCATATCCAACATATCTCCAAATTCATTGGTCATCTTATCCATCTGTTGATTCATAATACGTAAATGAGTTACAATTTCATTGTCTTCTCTGTCTGGTGTCATGTTGTTGCTTAACTCCAACATCTTCGAATCTAAAAATTGGTTAGTTGATGAGAAATATACATACCTCACCCACTCTCTCACATGTTCACACTCCTCTTATTTTCACTCAAATATGCTTGCTACACCCTTTTCCATTCAATTCACCTTTCTTCGGCTACTGCGGAACCAAAATTAACACCAAAATTAACACCGTTAACAGCGTATCCAAATATATGTATATGACTAAACAAGCAAGAAAGATATGAAAACAAGCAAATATAAAACTACGATTATAATATCACGAGTAACAAGCAAATTTGTATGAAAAATAGATGTTTTTGAAGACATAAACGAAAACATATGCAAAGGTTATTAAAAAAATCTAAATTACACCTAAATATATCAATTATGATATTATTATACTCTCATAATTGAAAATAATAGAAACAAAACAACTTTGAATTACTGACGCGAATTAGACTCATTACGACAAGTTTCAATCCTGAATTTAGTTCCTATAGCAAACGAACTCCGAATGACCTTCAATTTGATTTGAAGTGCTATTATAACCTTCAAACACAATATATAAAATTTGAGAGTTTTCTAAATTTATTTGACCCAAAATTCCCTTCTGATACAAACTTGACCTATTACAATAAGTTTTAATCCCGACCTTGTTTACTACAACAATAAATCTCCAAATGAGTTCATATTTTATATGAGGTTTGATTAGGACTCCTAAAACCAGCATATATAATTTTCGAATTTTCTGAATTGGTTTGGTCCAAATTCTCCCTTGTTTGTGTATTGTAGTAGATTCGACAAAAGTGACTTTTGGACGTTCGTTTCCTTCTTCTTTTTTACTCTTTATATCCCAAATAGTACATGAAGGTCTAGTCTAGCAGATTTGATAAAATTCATCTAGTAACTTTGACCCTATGAAATAATATGTTCTCGAACATTATTTGACCTGAAATTTATCACAATATAGGTTCGTGTGTCTAGTATCTCCCTATAAAATGTTAGCTCGATCCGATGTATGGTTTGAGAGATATGTTCAATCTTGCAAAACTGGTCAGCAAACATTTTAATATTAAATTTGAACTTGACTTGGTTTGTATCACCTAAAAAGAAAAAGGGAGGAAGATTGGCAATACTCCTTTTATTTTTATTTTTTAGATATTTTAGGAACACTAGAAATGTGGAGTATCTTTGTTCATTTTCAAATCACATCAACACAATATTGGAGATTAACAAGAGTGAATGTTGTATAAACAAAAAAAAAACAATATGTGAAATTCTTGTACAAATATATGTGGCAATTTTATTTTTTATGAAGAACAATCTTTTAAAGTTTATTAGACCTACACCAAGGTTGTTAAAATCGCGAGTTGACTCTTAAAATCTTACGATTTTATGAGTCAACATGTATATAACATGTCAAATCGGGTTAAAACTCGAAATTGGTCAAACTTGGTTAAAATCAGTCAAACTCGGTTAAAATCGGTCGAAATCGGTCAAACTCGGTCAAAATCAGTCAAACTCGGTTAAAATCGGTAAAATCGAACTGATTTTACGAGTTTGACCGATTTCGAGTTTTAACCCGTAAAAGTTAAAAAATTTATTGTCTCCCTGTCCGAGCCCCCTGACACTCCACTATATAGTCCCCACTCCCCATTCTTCCCTTTCCCCGTTGTTCAAATCTCAAATTTTCAATCTTAGCAGACTAACACCAGCATTAGAGGATCTTGGGTATGGGAAAGCTTTATACTGTATTTTAGGTCAGGAAGGCATGATCGGAGGATCGAAACCATGGGAAGACAGAGTTAGATGGTGAGGAATCAAAAGAGTAAAATAAGAGATATGAATACTTATATAGAGAGAAATATTGTGTTTTAAACTAACCATTTGTTAACTACAAAGAGAGACGACAAAGACTCATAAAGAACTTGAAATACATGTCTTGCTTGGTAGGATATTTGGACATTATTTTTAGGACTTGTTACTAATATAAAAAAGGTGGAAGATGAGGTGGCATGAGATTAAATTGATGTTATTTTTTACGTTTTTGTTCTCGTTGTCACGGGTTCACTGTATTGGTCTCTGTTAAATTTTTTTTGAAGTTGGTGATATACCTTAAAATGTTATATCATCTCACTAGTTGCCTGCAGTGTGTTTCAAGACCTGTCCTCTAGAAAATATTCTAAAACTCTATCAATAAAACATAGTTGTTCAATCTTATTTTTTTTCTTTTCGTATTTTTAAGTTATTTAAATCATGTATGAATTTTTATTTGAATTATGTATTTTAAGGTGTTTGGACATTTGTATTGTTTATTTCACTTTTATTTTAATTATGTTATATTATTATTTACTACTTGACTGAAATTGTCAATATATAATTAGTTAAAATATTTTTCTTATAATTTTATGATTTTACGATCCGAGTTTATATTGTATATTTTGTGTCGTGTCAAAAAAGCGTTTTTTACAACCTTGACCTACACCTTATTTTTTATATTTAGAAATTGAGTTATGAAAATTGTTTGTAAATTATTTTTCGAGTTAATTTTTTATTTAACGGTAAAGATATTTTCAAGTCAATGTGTATAAAGGTATTTTAAAAATGTATTTTCATATTAATCTAATATAATCAAAGTAATTTCATAGTTTTTTTAATTCTAATTTTTTTTTGAAAATAAATAAATTAAAAGCTATTTAAGACCGAATAATAAAGGGAAGATATCTTGAATAATAATAACTATAAAGAGTGTTTTGGGAACTTAGTACAGTTAAAAAAATAGTTAAATAACACAAGCAAAATAATATTTTGGAATCTAGCACACTTGTTGAAGCTGTTATTGGCATATGCGACACTCGAGTTGCATATATCATTTGCAACTTGGTTATCATAGATCCTATCTGTGACACTCGAGTCATAGATATCATTTGCGACTTGATTATCACAGACCGTATCTATGACTCGAGTGTCGTCGATGCCAATAGCGACATTCGAGTCCCAGATAGGATCTGCGACTTTTGTAACAAACTCATCCTAAAACAATCTCTTATGCCATTAACTCTCTACCTAAAAAAACAACAATGTGCACAATTTAAATAATTATTTCTCCAGCATCAAAACATAATTCACATAAGCAGTATATAAACATCTTCAATCATAGGAAACAAAATTAGATCAACGATTAACATAACATAATATTTTATTAAAATTAACCTACCTATACATTTATTCATAATTTTCATAACATATAATAAACATGTAACTATATCTAATAATCACCCCGGCTCAGAAAGGCCTGAAGAAATCGTAGATGGGTTTGGAGCATCATCCTAACTCATCCAACTTAAGGACATGTCAGTATTATCCATGTAAGTGTGAGGATGACCAATATCATCTCGACTCAAAGATAGACCTAGGATGCTCATGGGCAGGCCTATGATATTCGATAATGGGCCTGAGATGGTCGTAGACAGGCCTGGAACGCTCGTGGATGGATTAGTATCCCCAACACTCCCACAATAAGCAATCTCATCTTTTGTTAATGTCACTTCAAGATTCTAAGCCTCCTCAACCTCTTAAATTCACCATAATATAAATTGAGCATCGTATTAGCCAAAATATATCTCATCTCATCGACACCTTCATAGATAGTCGTTGTTGCTTTCCGAGCCTCCCGTACCAGGTAATTATTCTATATGCATAAATTAAAAACTAATTAGAGATCATCATCTATAATAAAATAAATCCAATATTTAATAAATATTGTATGTCAAATAATATTGCATACCAATTGATATTGTCTTGGATATTTGGGTGAATAATGCTTTGGATTACATGGACTCTTTATGAAACATGACCAGGTAAGTGTAATAAAACATGTAATGGAAAGATATCATCTTATATAGGTATCTACATTAATCATCAAATGTTTCTCCTAAAAAACATAATCTCTCTTAACATCCCAAAGATTTAGGTAAGATGCTTGAATCATCAATCAATTCCCCTCATGCTTACCCGGACAATTAATATTGTGTAGCTCGTCACCGATTTATGTTGAGATAGTCCAAACAGTTGCATTGTTTGATCTAGACAATGCATCTCAACAATGTCAAAGCAATACAATGAGATTTATGCTAACTAAAGGTCAAATCCCTTATGGTATATAGGCGAAGCTAAAAGAATCAAGTTGGTACAGGAGGCTCATTAATAGTCCACATCAAAGTTGCCTTCATCTAAAAATTTTGTTTCATCAAGACATTATAAGTCAAAGTCCTGAATAACCATAATTGTTTCAACTCATCAATCAACGGTCAAATACAAGCATCTATATTCCGATCTGGACTATTAGGTATGGGTATGACCGTAGATAAAAACATGAACTTCAACCTCAGACACATCCTTAATGGCAAGTTGTAAATTGTGAGTATCACCGGCTACCAAAAATAAGTAGCATTAAATAACCCAAATATATTGAATCTATTTGTATATAACCTAAGATGCATGTTCCTTCATTCCATTGAAAAATAAGGATGCACCCCATTCAAATATTTCTAGACTTCACCATCTGATGAGTGCACCATGACTCCATTCACCACATCATGTGAATAATGTCATGTCATATGCTCGACAATATTTGGAGATATGAATAACCTTTGTAGTCTAGAAGTGAATGGAAAGTATCTAAGTTTTCTATATGCAACAAGAGTTCTTCCCCTGCCAGTTTTGGTTTTATAACAAGCATGCCCACATGTTCTGCACTCGATCAACTCTATATTTTCAAGGTAATACAACATGTTGAAGTTTGGATATATGTAAATTTTCTAATATTTAGGTTGAGGGGTTTCATCATGGATTTAATGGTAAAAAAGTTATCTTTTAGGCTATTCCCTTTAGGTAAAATGTTTCTCGTCCATTCAATAATTTTGTCATGACCGGCCTCACTCAGCTCATAATCAGACTTGATGGTGAACAACTGTGCAAAAACCGATAATTTACTATTATTTGTCCATCCAATCCATAATAGTTCATCAAAATCTTTTAGAAGATCAAAAAACCTGGCTGCATCCGCATTTGATTTTTCATCTACAATTGAACATTCACCTGCATAAAACTGACTTATTCTCATCGCATCCATAATCATATTCCTATAGGGATTACTATTGTCATCTATAACTCCATACACGTTGTTAAAACTAGAACTTAACCCAACCATCATTTCTATAATGTTCTTGTAAAAAACATATGTTTCTCCTTATGCAAACCAATACATGTATTTCTCTATCAACTCTTTTTGTATAGGATGCATTGTTATAACATTGTTATAGACATCTAATACCACCTCCGCTAATATTTGTCATATTAGATAATGCGTAATTAATAAAATTGTCAAGTTCATTACAATAATTTATCCGACGCAACTTTTTGAGTGAATCTCGATACATTCATGAACGATCATTCATGACTTATATCAAACCTATATAGAATATTGATGAGAACATGTATTAATTAATTATGTCAACTAAATAAATTAGCTAACATTATTTTAACTCAAACTTATTCCATCTAATTTAATAGTACTCTTAAATCATTATCAATTGTTTATATAAATTCAAATTCTTAACATTTACCAAAATTTTCAACTCAACAATAAAATTGATAAAATTTAATAGTACTCTCAAATTCTTAATCATTAGATCACCGATGGATACGACAAGGGACTATTCCGTCAGTACACTCCATCATAATCTACCAACAGATATTTTTCATCAGTAAGTCTGTTTGTATTTGCCAATTTTTTGGTAATGCACATTCTCATCAACATACTCATCTAAATGTGAGGTAGGATGTCATTTTAGCCTTCTAACATTAAGACCCCTTCAAACTAACCCCTCTCATAAACTAGCAATCAAGGCCTCTTGTCTTTCCATTCTATCAAAATTCTCACCAAACCTCACATTCATCCTCTCAATTTGTTGTTGCATAGTCTATAACATAAAGAATGGGTTCTCATTATCCTTTATAGTTGTAGTTGATGATCCATCTTCAAAAGAAATTGTTGAAATATGAGATTTTACGTTAGTAGCAAAACAAAAATGTATCCTCACATGCTCTCTCATGTATTTACACTTAATATGATGTCACTTTACTCATGTTTCACTCAATTCTAGCTTTTCACGAAACTGTGCTCACATTTTTTCCATTTACCTCTCGTTCTCTCTTTTTCATTTCTATAACTAAAATGATTCAAGAGGAATTGATTAGGCTGATTTAGGATGTTTGGGTTAAAAAATTACAAATATGTTAGATTGGACATTCGTGTACTCTTTAGGCCATATCTAAAGCTACAGATGGAGTTTTGCTGCAATTCTAGTTGAAATGAAGACTAGACATTTCAAGATTTCTATCCATATATGTTAGGATCAATAACTCATCTAGACAAAAGAGAATGATGTGTTTGAAGTCAAGCTTGAAATCTATAAACAAACAAGGAAAGTCAGAAAAGGATTGTTTTTAATATGATTTATGGATTCTTAAAAAAATATAATTTATGGATTCTTACAAGCAACAATCCTTCTTTTACAAGGAAAGATTTTGGCAACTTTAACAGCATTGGAGTCAGCAACTTTGGCAACATTGGAAGTCTGATTTTTGCATGGAAACAAAGTCGACAGCTTAGGAGTATTGTTTTGTAAGGAATTTTTAATTTTCAATGATACCAAGTTGGGAGCTTACAGATTGGATAAAGAGAGGCAGCTTTGGACTTATTTTTTCTAATCTGTAGTTTTACGGTAATGACATGATCAAAGAATTGATGTCTTATCCCAAGTGCAGGAGTGTCAAAGTAATAAATAACCCGGGAAAACCGGGGTCGAACCATAAGGAGGTCAACTATATAAATTACTAATATATATATATATATATATATATATATATATATATATATATAGAGAGAGAGAGAGAGAGAGAGAGAGAGAGTTAAAGAGAATTTTGAGATGTGATATTAATGTAAGGATCTAAACAAAGATAAAACAATTGTCAAGGTTAGAGGATACACTAATGGTATTTTAAATAAGTATAGTATAACTCTTTTTATTATAAATTATTAACATGATCATATTAATTATCTTATTTAAGTAACACCAACACTTGTAAATATTATCAGGTATTCATGATGCTAACTTATGTCAATAACAAATCAAGTTCCTTTCATAACAACGGTGTCGGTTAACATGGCCAAAGACTATGAAGAATCAAGCATTTATTGTACCAAGGGTTATACATCACAAATCTAGATTAACCATTTAACAAACAAGGTATTAAGAATTGATAAGATAAAAATGATAAGACATGTTAATAGGAAACTTTCTTGGATATGAACATTGAAGTCCATGTTGAGTTTATATTATATTTATTCTAACACCATTAGTGAAACCTTTTCACCTTGACATAATATACTTAGCTAAACATTATGAAGAAGAGAAACATGAATAAACAAGATAAGAACAAAGTTATGATATAAGTTAAGTAAGTATAGGAAAGGAAATGAAAAGCATAAACAAGAGACTAATATATCATGAAATAAAACTTAAACACTACAAAAATATAAATAAAGAAAGCAAGAATATGATTTTGATCTGAAACCAAGATGCTTAAATGTATGGCAAATGTCCTATTTTATAGGCTAAAATTCGAAACTATTTATTTGGTATTGATTATTGATGTAGTGGCCAACTATTGACATAGTGGTTTAGGTATGGATTTGTTTTCTGGATGAAATGGCATTGCTACAATCTGAATTTGGTAAAATGGTATTCATGGACGTTATATGAATCTGTCTCCGCTTTCCACCAAAAAAATAAGCTCATTTGGACTTCTAGAACTCAAGATATAGACTAAACATTGAATAGTATCTGGGTTGCAAGACAGATTTAGATTCTCTTTTGATGCTAAGATTTGAACTCTAAAACGACAGAATTGAGCCTTGAACTCTTCATAAATGTTGTAGGCCTGTGTCTTAGCTTTCCATTAAAAAAAACACTAGACCTCAATCCAAGGTCTACAACTCTAGATATGACACAATTACTAAATGGTGTTCTAGTTTGAACCAGTATCTCTTAGCCTTTTCTTTGTCTTTTCACTTTCAATAGTTATCACATCACTTAATCTTTTGAATTGTGAGATATGCCTGCATTTAAAATAAACATTTACCATAAATTAAAGTCATCTTATATTATCATACTCATTATTATAAAACATGTTTAAGTTAAGGAATTTAATTATACTAGAAGTGCAATATAATGATATCAAGCTTTGGTGAGAATGCACTTTTAAGTACTTATCAGCTAACAACCATAATTGTTAATCTGACTATTAGATTAGGTTGAGATGTTTACACAAGATCCCAAGTGCATTGTGTTATATAAGTTAAAATTTCATATTGATCAAAGTTTGGGAAGGCCTTGTGATAAAGCCTGTAAGATGTTTTGCAGGATTTGTATTATTTTTCTAGTTTATTTAGGATTCTTTTTTCTATTTGAATTAGTATTTCTTATTATTTTTTTGGTTTTTACCAAATATAAATAAAATTATTTAGCTATTATTTAAATTTTGGTTTAAGTGTGGTTGATGTCATCAAAGCCATTGAGACTTGAGAAAGGGTGAATGTGATGGTGTTTATTTAATTATTTTTTTTTTTTTTTGGGGAAGTTTTGATTATTTATAGATAAAAGCACTCTTTGTGGTTTTAATTGTGCAAAAGGAAATAAATATTTACGCTGAAAAGTATGTGAAGAAAGGAGGTTGTGGGCACAGCTAAAAGGGTTGTGTTCAGATTTGGGACTTGGGAAGGGTTGACAAAAATC
>Ga0325411_1003126_pt1 | contig 18625 bp, 18 predicted proteins | sample PopdelMetagenome_13_FD_206181 | JGI IMG/M metagenome (GOLD analysis project Ga0325411, IMG submission 206181) | Populus deltoides microbial communities from Bellville, Georgia, United States - Xylem-PdIQD-R4 | ecosystem: Host-associated > Plants > Phyllosphere > Stem > Wood/Secondary xylem...
CTCTTTTCTTTCTTTACGTAGCTGCAGATCTGTTTTTGGTGAGAATAGGAGTATTTATGCTCTATAATTATTCTTATTTGCATTTAGGCCCCATTTTCTTTAAGTGTATTGGTTCTTACCCCCACTTTTTTTTAGTTTAGTTTATTTTCCTTAATTTAATCCAGCCTTGGTTTTCTCGGGATTTACAGAATCCAACTGTGACACGTGACAGCAGTTCGTTGATGATTTCTGAGTCCCTAGGGGCTGGTTTGGCTGTCGAGTTCAACTATCTCCTGTGACAGTAGTTCGTTGATGATTTCTGAGTCCTTACGGGCTGTTTGGGCTTTCGAATCCATGCGTCTCCCGTCACCGTAGTTCGTTTATGATTTATGACTCTCTAGAGGCTATTTGGGATGTCGAATCCATCCGTCACCTAGGACAGTTGCTTGTTGATGATTTCTGATTTCCTAGGGGTTGTCGAATCCATGCGTCCCCCGTGACAGCAGTTTTTTGATGATGTCTGAGTCCCTAGGGGCTCTTTGGGCTGTCGAATCCATGCGTCACCCTGAGAGAGCAGTTCGTTGATGATTTTTGATTCCCTAGGGGCTCTTTGGGCTGTCGAATCCATGCGTCAACTGTGATAGCAGTTCGTTGATGATTTCTGAGTCCTTAGGGGCTGTTTGGGCTGTCGAATCCATCTGTCACCCCTGACAGTTGTTCCTTGATGATTTCTTAATCCCTAGGGGCTGTTTGGGTTGTCGAATCCATGCGTCACCCGTGACAGCAGTTTCTTGATGATTTCTGAGTCCTTAGGGGCTCTTTGGGCTGTCGAATTCATCCGTCACCCGGGACAGCAGCTTGTTGATGATTTCTGAGTCCCTACAGGTTGTTTGGGCTGTCGAATCCAACTGTGACACGTGACAGCAGTTCGTTGAAGATTTCCGAGTCCCTAGGGGCTGTTTGGGCTGTCGAATCCATTCGATACCCGTGACAGGAGTTCGTTGATGATTTCTGAGTCCCTACGGGCTGTTTGGGCTGTCGAATCCATCTGTGACCCGTCACAGCAGTTCGTTGATGATTTCTGAGTCCCCAAGGGCTCTTTTGGCTGTCGAATCCATTTGTCACCCGTAACAGCAGTTCCTTGATGATTTCTTAATCCCAAGGGGCTGTTTACACTATCGAATCCATGCGTCACTCGTGACAGCAGTTCATTGATGATTTCTGAGTCCCTAGGGGCTCTTTGGGCTATCGAATCCATGCGCCACCCGAGACAGCAGTTCGTTGATGATTTAGGAGCCCCTTGGAGCTGTCGAATCCATGCGTCACCCGTGACAACCGTTCGTTGATGATTTCTGAGTCCCTAGAGTTTGTTTGGGCTGTTGAATCTAAGTGTCACTCGTGACAGCAGTTCCATGATGATTTCTGAGTCCCTAGGGGCTGTTGGGGCTATCGAAGCCAATTATCACCCGTGACACCAGTTCGTTGATGATTTCTGAGTCTCAAGGGCTGTTTGGGCTTTCGAACCCAACAATCACCCGTGAAAGCAATTCGTTAATGATTTATGAATCCCTAGGGGCTGTTTGGGCTGTCGAATCCATGTGTTACCCGTGACAGCAGTTCCTTGATGATTTTTTAATCCCTAGGGTGTGTTTGCGCTGTCGAATCCATGCATCACCCGTGACAGCAGTTCATTGATGATTTCTGAGCCCCTAGGGGCTCTTTGGGCTGTCGAATCCATCTGCACCCGTGACAGCAGTTCCTTGATGATTTCTTAATCCCTAGGGTCTCTTGCGCTGTCGAATCCATACGTCACTCGTGACAGCAGTTCATTGATGATTTCTGAGTCCCTAGGGGCTGTTTGGGCTGTCGAATCCATGCGTCACTCGAGACAGCAGTTCGTTGATGATTTCTGAGTCCTTACGGGCTGTTTGGGCTGTCAAATATAAATGTCACTCGTTACAGCAGTTCCATGATGATTTCTGAGTTCAAGGGCTGTTTGGGCTGTCGAACCCAACAGTCACCCATGAAAGCAATTCGTTGATGATTTATGAATTCCTAGGGGCTGTTTGGGTTGTGGAATCCATGTGTCAGCCGTGACAGCAGTTCGTTGATGATTTCTGAGTCCCTAGGGGCTCTTTGGGCTGTCGAATCCATGCGTACCGGAGAGAGCAGTTCGTTGATGGTTTCTGATTCCCTAGGGGCTCTTTGGGCTGTCGAATCCATGCACCACCCGTGACAGCAATTCGTTGATGATTTCTGAGTCCCTAGGGGTTGTTTGGGCTGTCAAATCCAACTCTCACACATGACAGCAGCTCGTTTATGATATCTGAGTCCCTAAGGGCTGTTTGGGTTGTCGAATCCATGCGTCACCCGTGACAGCAGTTCGTTGATGATTTCTGAGTATGGGCTGTTTAGGCTGTCGAATTCATGCCTCACCCGTGAGAGCAGTTAGTTGATGATTTCTGATTCCTTAGAGGCTGTTTTGGCAGTCGAATCCATCCATCACCCGTGACAGCATTTCGTTGATGATTTATGAGTTCTTAAGGGCTCTTTGGGCTATCGAATCCATGGATCACCTGTGACAGCAGTTCGTTGATGATTTTTGAGTCCCTACGGGCTGTTTGGGCTGTCGAATCCATGCGTCACCCGTGACAGTAGTTCATTGATGATTTCTGAGTCCCTAGGGGATGTTTGGGTTGTCGAATCGATCTGTCACCCGTGACAGCAGTTCGTTGATGATTTATGACTCGCTAGGGGCTGTTTGGGCTGTTTAATCCATGCGTCACCCGTGACAGGAGTTCATTGATGATTTCTGAGTCCCTAGGGGCTGTTTGGGCTGTCGAATCCAACTGTCACCCGTGACAGCAGTTCCTTGATGATTTCTTAATCCCAAGGGGCTGTTTGGGCAGTCGAATCCATGCGTCACCCGTGACAACAATTCGTTGATGATTTCTGAGTCCCTAGGGGTATTTGGGCTGTCAAATCGAAGTGCCATTCATGACAGTAGTTCCATGATGATTTCTGAGTCCCTAGGGGCTGTTTGGGCTCTCGAATCCATGTGTCACCCGTGACAGCAGTTCATTGATGATTTCTGAGTCCCTAGGGGCTGTTTGGGTTGTCGAATCGACCCATCATCCTAACAGCAATTCGTTCATGATATCTGAGTCCCCAGGGGCTATTTGGGCTGTGGAATCCATATATCACCCCTCACAGCAGTTCGTTTATGATTTCTGAGTCCCTAAGGGCTGTTTGGGCTGTCAAATCCATCTGTCATCCCTAACAGCAGTTCGTTCATGATACCGGAGTCCTTAGGGGCTGTTTGGACGGACGAATCCAGGCTTCAGCTATGGAGGAAGTCTCATTGATGATTTCATAGCCAGCAACGACTCAGTTTTGGCTTTTGATTTCTGAGTAGGGAACTACTCAGTTTTGGCTTTCCATTTCTGAGTCTACAGGGTACCTTTGGGCCTATGAATCGAGACGTCATCTCTTGAGACAGTCTCGTTAATTTCTGAGTCAACGTGGATTGTTTGCGCAGACGAATCCAGGCTTCAGCTGTGGAGGAAGTGTCGTTGATTATTTGTAAGTCATCAGCTACTTAGTTTTCTGGGACGATTACCGATTCAACGGGGACTGTGTGCACGGACGAATCCAAGCTTCAGCTGTTTTCGGTGACGATTACCGAGTCAACAGTGACTGTGCGCACAGACGAATCCAAGCGTCAGCTTGAGAAGTAGTTTCGATGATGATTTTGGAGTCGGCAACGACTCAGTTTTCGGTGTTGATTTCAGAGTCATGATGGACTGTGTGCTCGGACAAATCCAGGCTTCAGCTATGCAGGAAGTCTCATTGATGATTTCTGAGTTGGGAACGACTCAGTTTTGGCTTTCTATTTCAGAGTCTATAGGGCCTGTGTGCGCGGACGAATCCAGGCATCAGTTGTGTAGGCAGTGTCGTTGATTATTTCTGAGTCGTCCGCTACTTTGTTTTCAGCGATGATTACCAAGTCAAAAAGGAGTGTGTGCGCAGACGAATCCAAGTGTCAGCTGGGGAGGCAGTTTCGATGACGATTTAGGAGTCTGCAGCGACTAAGTTTTCGGTGTCGATTTCCGATTCAACATGGACTGTGTGCTCGGACAAATCTAGGCTTCAACTGTGCAAGAAGTCTCGTTGATGATTTATGAGTCGGGAACGACTTAGTTTTGGCTTGCCATTTCAGAGTCTACATGGTATCTTTCGGCCGACAAATCCAGGCTTCATCTCTTTAGGCAGCCTCGTTAATTATTTATGAATCGTCATCTACTCAGTTTTCGGGGATGATAATCGAGTCAACAGGGACTGTGTGCACGGACGAATCAAGGCTTCAGCTGTGTAGGCAGTGTCGTGATTATTTCTCAGTCGTTCGCTACTATGTTTTCAGTGACGATTACGAAGTCAACAGGGAATGTGCGTGCAGACGAATCCAAGCTTCAGTTGGGGAAGCAGTTTCGATGACGATTTTGGAGTCGGCAGCGACTCAGTTTTGGGTGTTGATTTCATAGTAAACATGGACTGTGTGCTCGGACGAATCCAAGCTTCAGATGTGAAGGAAGTCTCAGTGCTGATTTCTGAGTCAGGAACGACTCAGTTTTCCCTTTCCATTTCAGAGTCTACAAGGTATCATTGGGCCGACGAATCCAGACGTCATCTCTTGAGGTGGTCTCATTGATTATTTCTGAGTCGTCAGTGACTCAATTTTCGGTGTCCATTTTCAAGTCAACATGGACTGTATGCTCGGACGAATCCAGGCTTCAACTGGCAAGGAATTCCAGTTGATAATTTCTGAGTCGGGAACGACTTAGTTTTGGCTTTTGATTTCGAAGTCTACAAGGTATTTTTTTGTCGACGAATCCAGGTGTCAGCTCTTGAGGTAGTCTTGTTGATTATTTCTAAGCCGTCAGCTACTCAGTTTTTAGGGACGATAACCGAATCAATAGGGACTGTGTGCACAGATGAATCCAGGCTTCAACTGTGTAGGCAGTGTCGTTGATTATTTCTGAGTCGTCCGCTACTCTGTTTTCAATGACAATTACGGAGTTAGCAGGGACCGCGCGCGCAGATGAATCCAAGCGTCAGCTGTGGAAGCAGTTTCGATGATGATTTTTGAGTCGGCAGCGACTCAGTTTTTGGTGTCGATTTCCGAGTCAACATGGACTGTGGGCTCGGACGAATCCAGGCTTCAGTAGTGGAGGAAGTCTTCTTGATCATTTCTGAGTCTTCAACGACTTAGTTTTCTATTTTGATTTCGGAGTCAACAGGGTATCCTTTTGCTGACAAATCCCGGCATCAGCTCTTGATGCAGTCTTGTTGATTATTTCTGAATCATTAGCTACTCTATTTTCGGTGAGGATTACCGAGTCAACAAGGACTGTGCGCGCTGACGAATCCAAGCGTCAGCTGGAGAAACAGTTTCAATGATGATTTTTGAGTCGGTAGTGACTCTGTTTTCGGTGTCGATTTCTGAGTCAACATGGACTGTTTGCGCGGATGAATCCAGGCTTCATTGTGGAGGAAGTCTCGTTGATCATTTCTAAGTCGACAACGACTCAGTTTTCGCTTTCAATTTCGGAGTTTACAGGGTATCTTTGGGCCGACGAATCTAGGCGTCAGCTTTTGAGGCAGTCTCGTTCATTATTTATGAGTCGTCTGCTACTCTGTTTTCGATGTCGATTTTCAAATTAACATGGAATGTTTACTTAGACGAATCTAGGCTTCAGCTGTGGAGGAAGTCTTATTGATGATTTCTGAGTCGGCAACGACTCAGTTTTTGCTTTCTATTTCGGAGTCTACAGGGTATCTTTGGGTCGACGAACCTAGGCGTCAACTTTAGAGGCAGTCTCGTTGATTATTGGTGAGTTGTTAGCTACTCAGTCTTCGGTGACAATTACTGAGTCAACAGGGACTATGTGAACGGACAAATCCAAGCTTCAGCTGTGTAGGCAGTCTCGTTGATTATTTCTAAGTTGTCCGCTACTCTGTTTTCGGTGTCGATTTCCGATTCAACATGGAATGTTTGCGCGGACGAATCCAGGCTTCAGATGTGGAGGAAGTCTCGTTGATCATTTCTAAGTCCACAACGACTCTAGACATCAACTCTTTAGGCGGTTTCGTTGATTATTTCTGAGTCGTCCGCTACTCTGTTTTCAGTGTCGATTTCCGAGTCAACATGGAATGTTAGCGCATATTAATCCAGGCTTTAGATGTGGAGGAAGTCTCATTGATGATTTTTGAGTCGGCAACGACTCAATTTTTGCTTTCGATTTTGGATTCTACAGGGTATCTTTGGGTCAACGAATCTAGGCGTCAGCTCTTGAGGCAGTCTTGTTCATTATTTCTAAGTCATCTGCTAGTCTGTTTTTCGTGTCGATTTCTGAGTCAACATGGACTGTTTGCGGGGATGAATCCAGGCTTCAGTTGTTGATTATTTTTGAGTCGTCCGCTACTCTATTTTCGTTGTCGATTTTTGAGTAAACATGGACTTTTTGTGTGGATGAATCCAGGCTTCAGCTGTGGAGAAAGTCTCTTTGATGATTTGTGAGTTTGCAACGATTCAGTTTTCGCTTTTGATTTCGGACTCTACAGGGTATCTTTAGGTCGACGAATCTTGGTGTCAGCTCTTGTGGCAGTCTCGTTGATTATTTCTGAATCGTCCGCTACTCAATTTTTGGTGATGATTACCGAGTCAACATAGACTATGCGTGGACGAATCCAGGCGTCAACTGGGAAAGCAGTTTCGATGATGATTTTTGAGTTGGCAGGGACTCAATTTTCGGTGTCGATTTCCAAGTGGACATGGACTGTGTGCGCGGAAGAATCCAGGCTTCAGTTGTGGAGGAAGTCTCATTGATGATTTCTGAGTCGCCAACGACTCAGTTTTACCTTTCGATTTTGGAGTCTACATGGTATCTTTGGGCCGACGAATCTAGGCGTAAGCTCTTGAGGCAGTCTCATTGATTATTTCTGAGTCAACCGCTACTTTGTTTTTGATGACGATTACCGAGTCAACAGGGACTATGCTCGTAGACATGGACTGTGGACATGGACTGTTTGTGCGAAAGAATCCAGGCTTCAGCGAAACTGCTTCCCCAGCTAATGCCTGGATTCGTCCGTGCGCACAGTCCATGTGGACTCGGTAATTGTCACCTAAAATAGAGTAGCGGACGACTCAGAAATAATCAACGAGACTGCCTCAAGAGCTGACGCCTAGATGCGTCGGCCCAAAGAAACCCTGTAGACTCCGAAATCGAAAGCGAAAACTGAGTCGTTGCCAACTCAGAAATCATCAATGAGACTTCCTCCATAGCTGAAGCCTAGATTCTTCCGCTCAAACAATCCATTTTGACTCGAAAATTGACATCGAAAACAGAGTAGCGAGCGACTCAGAAATAATCAACGAGACTGCCTCAAGAGCTGATGCCTAGATTCGTCGGCCCAAAGAAACCTTGTAGACTCCGAAATCAAAAGCGAAAACTGAGTCGTTGCCGACTCAGAAATCATCAACGAGACTTCCTCCACAGCTGAAGCCTGGATTCGTCCGTACAAACAGTCCATGTTGACTTTGAATATCGACACCGAAAACAAAGTAGCGGACTACTCAGAAATAATCAACGAGACTGCCTCAAGAGCTGACGCCTAGATTCATCGGCCCAAAGATACCCTGTAGACTTTGAAATCGAAAGTGAAAACTGAGTCGTTGGAGATGCAGTATATTAGAAGTGTAAACAGGTAGTATGTCGATAACTTGGGACCTCCCAGTATAGGGGATACTCCGTTGAAATTTCAGTAGACTTTAATGCAAATACCATGAATATATATATATATATATTAGTCACTCTGTTTATCAGCTAACATAAGATCGTTGCTTTATCCTGGATATGGGAATGTTACATTTTGGTATCAGAGTCCAGGTTGCTATTCCGGGGATATGAATGAGTATAGGGTTTTGAAATATGGTTCAGGATAGTGAGAATAAGGCAAGGAGCCAGGACTGATCCATTCCCAGTTCGAGGAAGTGATCAGAGTCTTCATTATGAAAGTGATTTAGATTGGGATCCCTTGACAAACATTTCCTCTTATGTACCTGCAACATCAGTATACTCTGAAAAAGGTGAGTCAGTTAGACTTCGAAATGATTTGTTGTCCCGTTAGGCTGGGGTAACAATGCCCGATGTATCAGACATAGTGGGAGAAAATATACCCCCATCAACGGCATTGGTAGACGGGACAAACCTGTTTTAGGATCCTGCTTCTATGGATCATATAGTGAGAGCTGTAGCAGCAGGAATGGTATCGGGAGCCTCTAGTGTAGCTTCTAGATCAGGGGGAGTAGTCATCATAGTGCAGTGGGTGGGGTGTATGAGAGGGATGGGTTGTATGATTTACCATGGTGAAGAGGATGCTGAGGTTGTTGGGTTTAAGCAAAAAAAAAGAAAAAGGAAAGACTTATAAATCAGATGTAGGTGCCAAAGATTTGACAGCTTTTATAGAGGGGTAAAACTATATATTGGAGGGTCAGAATTGAGGGTAGATCTCTTGTCGTTAGAGTTATATGATTTTGACTTGAATCTGGGCATGACTTCGCTAAGTAAACACAAGGCATAAGTTGATTGTTTCACCAAGACAATGACAATCCAAAGAATAGGTGATAAAAGAGTAGTGGTTAAAGGGGAACGAAAAGATATTCCAAGTTGTGTAATCTTAGTCTTGGTGGCTGGAAAGTTACTGAGGAAGGGTTGTTCTGTTTGGTTAGCCCTTGTAAGAAAGCTAGAAACGGTAGTATAGATTTGGCTAGTATTCCTGTTGTGAGGGAGTTTTGAGATGTATTCCCAAAAGAGTTGTCTGGATTACCTCTCGTAGAGAAATTGAAGTTTCCATAGAAACCATTCGAGGAATTCCTCCTATAGCCCAGTCTCTTTATAGGATGACACCTATGGAATTGGTTGAACTGAAGGTCCAGCTTCAGGAATTGTTAGATAAAGGCTTCATTCGGCCTAGTAACTCGCCCTGGGGAGTTTCGGTATTGTTTGTAAAAAAGAAGAAGAAGAAGAAGGATGGCACATTTTGTTTGTGCATTGATTTTTGTCAATTGAATAAAGTGATGGTAAAGAACAAGTACCCATCCCCCGAATAGATAATTTGTTTGATCAGTTGAAGGGTGCTAAGGTATTCTTTAAGATAGGATTGAGATCTGGATATCGCCAGTTGAGAATCAAGGAACAGGACCGACAAATGACTACATTCCAAACCAGTTATGGACATTACAAGTTTTAATGATGCCTTTTGGGTTAACCAATGCTCCAGCCATGCTTATGGACTTGATGAATCGGGTGTTTCGGCCTTACCTGGACCAATATGCGGGGGTATTTATTGACAATATCTTGGTGTATTCAAGCTCTTACTTGGAGTATGAACAACATCTAAGGGTTGTGCTACAAACTGTAAGGGAGAATCAATTATATGCAAAGCTGGATAAGTGTGATTTTAGCTTAAAGAAATTTTTTTTAGGCCATGTAATATCCGTAGAAGGAATATTGTGGATCCAAGAAAGGTAGATGTAAACACCCAAAAGAAAAAAGAAAATAAATATATGTATATATATAGATAGAATTGATGACTCGGTCTTCGCTGTCGATTTCTTGATCGGCAGTGACGCAGTTTTTGCTGCCGATTTCTGCATCGGCAGTGAAGCAGTTTTGACTTCAATTTCTGCATCGGCAGCGACACAGTTTTTGTTAAAAAAAATTACTGTTGTTTTGGGCTTGAAAAGCCGGGTTGTTACAGTTGGTATCAGAGCACCTGGTCTGGATCCTGAGGATCAATGATAATTGTGTTGCTGTGGTGAATTTCAGGATGGTACGCACCCGACAAGGGGCACGAACTTAGCTGCCCTCCTTAGAAAGGTGGGGCGGGAACCAAGGTGCCCAAGGTTGCAAGATGAAGATCCCTTGGATGATACGACATCTCATGCTCCGATAATACCACCCGAAACCTTGTAGGGGGAAGCTGCGGTAACGGGGGAAGGTCAGAGGCCTAACCAGACAGAAGGAGTACCCCTAGTTGCAGCAGAGCAGCAAGAAAGATCAGAAGCACAACCATCAACTATTCCAACTGGTGTGCCCCCACAATATGTAGACGAGGGACTCCTTGTACAAATAGTTAAAGTAGTGATGGAGGGCATGGCTGGTTCGGTGACACAAACAACTCCTACCACATAAATTCCATAGGCAGCCCCTATGACTAGTATGACCACGGATAACGTGGTACCACTAGTGCGACTAGTCAAGAGTATGAGGGAAATGGGCTGTGAACCGTATATGGGGGAACAAGATGCAGAGATAGATGGAAGATGGATTAGGAAGGTAGAAAAGACTGTGATTCAAATAAGCATACCTGAGGGTTTGAGGGTAAATTGTGCAACCCTGTTACTATCTGATAGGGCCATGACATGGTGGGAAACAGTTCAGCTGAAGCGTGCAACGTAGACACTAACTTGGAGTGATTTCAAGATAGAGTTTAAGAATCAGTTTTATTCCAAGTACCATCGCAAGGTGAAAGAACAAGAGTTCTTGGCATTAAGACAGGGTGATATGTCGGTATTGGAGTATGAAAGGAGGTTCCATGATCTCTCATTGTTCGCCCCACACTATGTGCCGACAGAGGAACATATGATTGAGAAGTTGAGAGATGGTTTGTGACAGGATTTGAGACAAGGATTGATCGCCTTACAGTTTAAATCGATGAGAGAGTTAATTGAGGCTGCCCAAGCTCTGGAGGCTTGTATTGGAGAAAGCCTTGGGGGACATCAGGGTATAGGCAAAAAGAGAGATGGGGACTATTTTAGCGATAGACCACCACTCCCGAAGAAAGGAAAAGGTGGAGTGTTTGAGCAGTACAGGAAAAAAGGGAGTTTGATGTTACCGCCCCGCCAACAGTCAAGTGGGAGAGTGATGGTTAGACAGTCACACTCGAGGGAAAACTCTTCAATTGGGACCGGTGACCGCAAGAGTGTTGACTATCCTTTTTGTATAAAATGTGGACAAAAACACCCGGGGGATTGCTCAGTTTCCCCCGTGCGATGCTTTGTGTGCAGAGGAGAAGGTCATAGGTGGAGGAACTGCTAGTATTTGAGTCAAGGGTGTCATTACTGTGGTGGAAGAGGTCATTACAAAAGGGACTGCCCTAAAAGGAACATTGGACAAGTACAGAGCTATAGGCAGCCCAGTCAGAGCCACCAACAGTCAGTCACCGTGAATAGGTCAGTGAGATCTTCTCAATCAGGAGCAAACTCCAGTAAAGGGATACCGAGGGCACAAAATGATCGAACCCCGGGGAGGGTCTTCCACCTGACATAGGAGGAGGTCAGGGCTGCATTGGATGTGGTGGCAGGTACACTACTATTGAATGATTTTAATATTCATGTGTTGTTTGATCCGGGTGCCACCCACTCATTCATTGCTAAGAGAATTGTCACTAAACTGAGAAAGGGAGTAGAAATAGTAGAGAAGGGATTCGTAATTGGAACTCCAATGGGAAACATGGTTGAAACAAATATTGTGTATGTGGATGTGGGGGTTAGTCTATCTGGGTATGAAACAGAAGTAAACTTGATTCCCTTAGAGCTGCATGATTTTGACATAATCCTAGGCATGAATTGGTTGAGTAAACACAAGGCTCTAATAGATTGTTATGCTAAAACAGTTACTTTCTAAACCCCTAAGGACAAGAGAATGATTTTTGAAGGAGAGAGAATTCTCAAACCGATTGCCTTAATATCGGTGGTAACAGCCCAAAAACTTTTAAGAAAGGGATGTATGGGATACCTCGCATACATCTTAAATTTTGATGATGAAGGTCCACGACTGAAGGATATTCTTGTGGTGAAGGAATTCCCAGATGTGTTTCCCGAAGAACTACCAGGACTATCCCCAGAGTGAGAGGTAGAGGTGTCCATAGACACTTTTCCTGGAGTCCCACCCATAGCCCAACAACCGTACCGAATGGCTCTGGCAGAACTGAACGAGTTAAAGACTTAACTACAGGAATTGTTAGACAAAGGGTTCATACGACCCAGTAATTCTCCTTGGGGAGCACCGGTCCTATTTGTAAGGAAGAAAGATGGAACTCATAGACTTTGTATTGACTATCGACAATTGAACAAAATAACAATTAAAAACAAGTATCCGTTACCTCGGATAGATGATTTGTTTGATCAATTAAAGGGAGCGAGGGCATTTTCGAAGATAGATCTGAGATCAGGGTACTATTAGATAAAGATTAAAGAAGCGGATGTAGCAAAGACCGTATTTAATCACATATCGAAAAGTTTCAATAAACTCAACCCACTTAGCATGTCTCCTACTTAACTTACCTTGACCCTTCAAATGTTTCAACGATTGGTGATCAGTATATATGACAAACTCTCGAGGCCACAGATAATGTTGCCAAGTCTTCAAAGCCCGCACGACTGCATACAAATCTTTATCATAAGTGGGATAGTTAAGAGTTGCACCATTAAGTTTCTCACTAAAATAAGCGATGGGCCGTTTTTCTTGCATTAAAACGGCTCCAATACCTATTCCTGAAGCATCACATTCAATCTCAAAAGCTTTATTAAAATCAGGTAAAGATAGTAAAGGTGTCGAAATCAACTTTGATTTTAACAAGCTAAAAGCATTTTCTTGTTCTTCTTCCCACTTGAAACCCACGACTTTCTTAACAATTTCAATCAACGGAGAGGCTATCGTACTAAAGTCTTTAACAAATCTCCTATAAAAACTAGCTAAACCATGAAAACTCCTAACGTCTGTTATGGATTTTGGTGTAGGCCAATCTTGAATAGCCTTAACCTTAGCCTCATCCATTTCTATACCTTTTGCACTAACCACATATCCAAGAAAAACAATGATATCCATGCAAAAGTCACACTTTTTCAAATTAGCATATAAGGACTCTTTTCTAAGCACATCAAGAACTTGTCTCAAATGACTTATATGCTCATCAATCTCCTTACTATAAATCAAGATATCATCAAAGTAAACGACTACAAACTTACCAATAAAAGCACGCAACACATGATTCATCAATCTCATAAAAGTACTAGGTGCATTAGTAAGTCCAAAAGGCATAACCAACCACTCATACAAACCATATTTAGTTTTAAAAGCAGTTTTCCATTCATCCCCTTCTTTCATCCTAATTTGATGATAACCACTTTTCAAATCAATTTTCAAAAACAATTTAGAACCATGTAATTCATCCAACATATCATCTAATCTAGGAATGGGATGTCGATACTTTACAGTGATGTTATTGATGGCTCGACAATCCACACACATTCGCCAAGTTTTGTCCTTTTTTGGAACAAGAAGCACGGGAACTGCACAAGGACTCATGCTCTCTCGAATGTATCCTTTCGACATCAACTCCCCCACTTGCCTTTGAAGCTCCTTAGTCTCTTCAGGATTGCTCCTATAAGCCGGCCTATTTGGTATAGATGCTCCTGGAACAAAGTCAATTTGATGCTCAATACCTCTAATTGGCGGCAAACCACTAGGAATGTCATCCGGAAAGACATCTTCAAATTCCTGCAAAAGAACTTTAACAACACTAGGAACACAAGAATCTAAATCATCTGAGTTAAAGAATGCCTCCTTATACACGAGTAAAATCATAGGCAAGTCAGAAAGATAGGCATGTTTAAGATCATTAGATTTTGCAAAAAAATTAAGGTGTTTCCCCACTTTTTCTACACACTCTTCTTTTCTCACCCTTTCTTTCTTCTCTCCACTCATTTTCTCTCCACTCTCGGCCTTATTTTCATTTTTTTGTTCTTGGCCATGACCCTCCCCTAATGTCCTAAGGGCCAAAACTTTGTTCCTTTTTGTTTTCAACTCATGGCTCACTCTCTTTTCTCTCTTCCTCACATCCTCACCATGTTGTTCAGCTTGTTTTTCCATTTTGGCCAAATCTTTTTGTTCCTCCACTTTGGCCGAAACATGTTGCTCTTCCTCATAACCCTTCTTCAATTGAATTTGATCTTCATACACTTGCTTTGGTGAGAGTGGGGCAAGTGTATAAATCCTTCCATCCTTCTCTAATGAATACCTGTTCTTAAACCCATCGTGCTTGGCTTTTTTATCAAATTGCCAAGGCCTCCCTAGTAACAGATGAGTAGCATGCATAGGCACAACATCACATAACACTTCATCCTTATATTTGCCTACTGAAAAAGAAATCATCACCTGTCTATTCACCCTAACAACACCACATTCATTCAACCATTGAAGTTGATAAGGCCTCTCATGCTTTATGGTATTCAATCCCAACTTTCTAACCAAAGTAACACTAGCAACATTAGTACAACTACCACTATCAATGATCATACTACATACCTTATCGTTGATTAGGCATCTAGTATGGAAGATGTTCTCCCTTTGTTGCTCCATATCATCCTCCTTAGTCTGAACACTAAGTGACCTTCTAATCACCAAAACTTTATCACCAACAGCATACTCTAAATCACTAGCATCCTCAAGTGGGGGCATGTCATCACAATCAGACTCCTCACTAGTGGACACAATCTCTCCATCATCCCTTAGAATCATAATTCGATGATTTACACATTCTGATGCATTGTGACCCAATCCTTGACACTTGAAACACTTTATATCACGATTACACTTCGGTTGAACTTCTCCCTTAAGTTTTTTTATCATTGGTCGAAACCTGCTTCTTCATGAAGGTAGGTTTGGCAACTTTAGAAGTCACCAAAGGCTTCGATGACGCACTACCCTCTCTCCTATAATTCATCTTCCAACCCGAAGAAGACCCCGTATAAGCTCTAGATCATGTATTACCCTTCCTTTTCAACTGTCCTTCAACCTTAATGGCTAAGTGAACTAATTCCTCCAAATCAACATATGATTGCAACTCCACAACATTAGCTATGTCTCTATTCAAGCCATTCAAAAACCTAGACATCATCTTCATTAACATTAGCTCTAATCATAGCAACCTCTAATTCTTTCTGATACTCCTCCACACTCTTATTACCCTGTGTAATCATTTGTAAATGATTAAACAACTCCTGATAATAATGTTTAGGAACATACCTCTTTTTCATTATTGTCTTCAACTCCTCCCGTGTGCTAACTAGTCTTTCTCTATTCCTTCTTCTTTCTAACACCAATCTCTCCCACCAAACCATGGCATAGTCAGTAAACTCCACTACAACTAACTTAACCTTCTTTTCTTCAGAGTACCTATGGATGTCAAAAATCATCTCCATCTTTTTTTCCCAATCTAAATAAGCTTCCGGATTAGTTTTTCCCTTAAAGGCTGGGATTTTTAACTTAATACTACCCAAATTTCAGTCTATATCTCCCAGATCATCAAAATCCCCTCTATGCTCAAAATCCCTATGTGGTCGAATATGTCCCCTTCTTGACCGATTCTCATACCTCTCTCCCCTATGTGTACAGAACCCACCACCACGGTTAAGATCATCCTCGACTTCATCTGCAAAGTTTCCAGTAACACTCTCCTCCTTCCTAGCTTCTCAACCCCTTTTATTATGCCTTCCATCAGACCTAGTCTCTAATTTTTCAATCCTAGTCATCAACTCACTAAACATAAATTTCATCTGTTGTTGTATTCTCAAAAGCCCATCTTCTTGGATTTCACCGTTCTTCTGTGGCATACTATTAGAAGACATTTTTTTTAATCCTGCACGAAAATCGTTAGCAATAAAAATAACACCTCACACACTCGTGTTTCACACAAATTTATAGGCTTTTCACTCGAATATCATCCCTATGCCTTTTTCCACTCAAATTGCCTTTCTTTAGTTCTTGAAATCATTTAGCAACATTCAGAAAAAAAAAATAACCAACTATGTAGTGAATTTATAAATTTGATATAGACTTTAGAAGCAAGAAATTACGAAACTAACAAAACAAAACTCGATGACAAATTCACGAATAGCAATGCAAATTTATACGAGTAATATGATGATTTGAAGACACGAAAAAAAAATAATCAGAAAAGAGCTAAACAATTATGAATTATCAAGAATTAAGGATTTAATTCAAGAAAATTCCAGAAACTCAAGAAAATCAACTAAACTACCCAAATTTTCAAGAAACACAAACAAGACTACAAAACGATTCAGGAACCACTACTAACCAATTTCCCAATGATCAAGGTTTTCTCAAGCATGTATTCGGCAAAAAAAAGTGATTTTTTTTTGGCAGCAATCAAGATTTCAAGATCAAGCCTCCTTTTCTTTTCTCCTTTTTTTTATATATATATATTATATATTTCAACAAGAACAAAACAAAATCAAGAACTTAGGTTTGGATGCCAATTTTGATCAAGAAAGCATCAAAAGAACACTAACTTATGATTAAGTGTTCAACAAAGCAATAAAAAGTAAGATCCCTAATTTTTTTTTATTTTTTTTTATATATAGGTGGCCAAATCTATCAAGAATCAAACAAGAAACAATAAAGACTCAAATTAAAGGTTATAACCTGTGATTAGATCAGCTCTGATACCAACTGATGCGAACCCTAGCGGAATTTAATGGTATTCGCGACCCCAAGATCAATCTAACCCAAGTTTGTTGAGATTTGAATGAGCTTATCACAATGGAAGACTTGCTCCAAGGCAACAAGACTATAAACCAACTCGATCACAATGCCTACACCTGGAGACGAGCAAAAGAAGTATAAATTCAAGACAAAGAATGGTCAATTCTTTGAAGAGTTGAAAGTTCAATCAAGAACCAAGATTGAGCAACCAAAAGTCAGCTACAATGCTGAAAATATTATAAAAAGTCTGCCCTAAAAATATTCCTAAAGAGTATTTAAACTCTAAGCGAAAACCCTAGTTTTCCTAATGGATCCCACATAAACCCAATTTAAATAATAATCAACCCAAGCTAAAACTAGCCCAAACTAATTAAAATAAACAAGTCTAAAACCCAAACAAGTTGTCTCCTCTCAAAATAAATAAAGTTTGATAGCCCAACTAATTAAATAAGACAAGTTTGTTGTTTCTGTATTCTGTCTGGCAGCAGTAAGGCCCAACTTAAAATGGATGGTTCTCTCTCGTCTTAATGAATTAGAAGGCGTGCCATATACCGTTGTAAAGGTATGGAAGTCTGGTTTCCAGAACAACTAGAATCACATCAAAATGCAATCTGTAGCTCCAGTTATGACCAAAAGAGTAACGAAAGGTCAAACTGTCCGAATCTAGTCTTCTTCTCCCAATCCTTGTGTAATGGTCTTAGTTCCACTAACAAGCCCCTCTTGAATATGACTCAGATTAATCAAGGATTGCTCTTTATTATTACAAATTCTCTTGAAGTCCACCTTAACCCATGTATCTTTAAGAAGTCCATTGAATACTTCTTTGAACTTCTTAGCCCTAAGCCTAGTAACTGGACCAACTGGAACCTCCAATGGATCCTTTGATGGTTGGATTGCATCATAGTCTCGTTAATGGTTTCTGAGTCGGCAGTGACTCAGGTTTTCTTGCGATTTCGGAGTTACCAAGGACTTTTGCGCTGACGAATCCAGGTGTTAGCTGGGGAGGTAGTCTCGTTGATGGTTTTTGAGTCAGCAACTACTCAACTTTTGATGACGATTTCCGAGTTAACAGGGACTGTCTGCGTGGACAAATCCAGGGTTAGGCTGTGAAAGCAGGCTCGTTTATGTTTTCTGAGTCGGCATCGACTTAGTTTTCACCAGTGATTTTGGAGTCAGCAGGGGATCTATAGGCCGTCGAATCCAGGCATCAGCTGTGGAGTTAGTCTCATTGATTATTTCTGAGTCATCAGCCACTTAATTTTTTATGATGATTACCGAGTCAACAGGGAATGTGTTCGTAGACGAAACCAAGCGTTAGGAGGGGAGCACTTTTCGGAGATAAAATTAACAATATTAGCAAACCAAGGCATTGTAGAGACAGAAAATAAAGATTCATCAGGAAAGTAGTCATCGATTGGTGTGATGTCAGATCTCGAATCTGTTGTTAATCTTGACAAATGAGTCGCGATAACATTTTCGGTGCCTTTCTTGTCTTTGATTGTGATATCAAATTCTTAAAGTAACAAAATCCATCGTACTAATCTAGCCTTAGAATCCTTTTTGGAAAGAAGATATTTCAAAGCTGTATGATCACTAAAAACAACAACAGGTGAGCCAACAAGATAAGATCTGAACTTGTCACATGCAAATACTACTGCAAGTAATTCCTTTTCAGTGGTAGTGTAATTCATTTGAGCACTATTTAAAGTTTTACTTGCATAGTAAATCACATAGGGTTTCTTATCTTTTCTTTGTCCTAAGACAGCACCTATGGCATAATCACTAGCATCACACATTATTTCAAAAGGTAATGACCAATCAGGAGGTTGAATGACAGGAGCAGAAGTAAGCAAGTTTTTAAGTTTAACAAAGGCTTTTTCACATTGTTCAATCCATTCAAAAACATTTTTCTTTGTTAGAAGGTTACACAATGGCTTAGATATGACACTAAAATCTTTGATGAACCTTCTATAAAAACCAGTATGTCCTAAGAATGATCTAACATCTTTAACAGATTT
>Ga0325411_1003129_pt1 | contig 18623 bp, 12 predicted proteins | sample PopdelMetagenome_13_FD_206181 | JGI IMG/M metagenome (GOLD analysis project Ga0325411, IMG submission 206181) | Populus deltoides microbial communities from Bellville, Georgia, United States - Xylem-PdIQD-R4 | ecosystem: Host-associated > Plants > Phyllosphere > Stem > Wood/Secondary xylem...
TTGATTTTTTGAGTTACTTAAGGTTATATAAATTAAATGAGATCCTAGATCACTAGGATATCTAAGTGATATTTCTCGAATTAATAGTGAGGGCTATTAATTTATAGAAAATTAGTAAGAGATCAAATTAAGATTAAAGACTTTATCTAGATTTGATTATAAAAATGTGTGCATGAAATTAATAACCTGTTAGCTTTACATGAATAGTTGATATATCTTCATGAGCAACAATATATTTGTACGTAGCATACTTGATGCTAATAACTAGACCAAACTTCTTGGACAAATACCAAATATGAGAATTGTTCTCAAATAAGAAATAAAATTATATACTCTTAAAAATCTTATTCCTCTTGTCCTCAAGAAGGATATTGATGTTGAAGTTAGGAATGAATATTGATGTCATATTGATAATGATGAGTAAACTATATATGTTATAATTAGTAAGTCACTTAAACTTCAAATACAACATAGAAATATAGATGCTCATACTATAATTATGCATATCAAAGAGTTTTTGATTCGATTAGTAGGACTGAGAGATATAAAACTTCTAGGAAATTATTTTGTTGTAAGATGACAAAAAGGTTCCTTTACCTGTGTTTTTTAATAAAAAAATGACTGGCTATTTTGATAAATTAGATCAATCAGGCTTTGTCATGGGTTATGATTTATGCGTTAACTTGGTCTTGTGATCTTTGCATCAAAATACATAGAAGCTTACTTTGAAAGCTAAGAAACTTATTGTAGCTTTTGTTTCATGTGTGTTAATAATTGAATAAAAGGTAAAATAAATCTATAAGTACAAGTTGGTAATAGAGCAAGGGTTATTGAATTAACTATTCCAATTGAGATGATATTAGAACTTAATAATTATTATTTTGTTCAAGTATTTTCTAGAAACATCATATCTATTTTTTATTTAGCTTTAAATAGAATTAAAATTATTATTGAAGATAAATGTTATTTTTTTTATAATAGTGATGTTTATTATAGATCTACCATTTATAGAAATCATTTATACATACTTGATTTAAAAATTTTCATGTTCAATATAAAAAGCAAGAGAAATAGATTAGGTAATTAATATCAATCTTATTAATGGCTTTGCAGATTATATCATATAAAAAAAATTAAGTATTATTTTTAAAATAAGATGAAATTAAAAAAAATAATGATGAAATTTTAGTTTAATAAAGATTTAAATTGAAAAAAAAGATATATGAATAATATTTATTGATTTGAATATAATGATTCAGCTGTATATTTTGTTAATGTTAATGAGGTAAGAATTTTGCTAAGAAAAAAAAAAAAAAAAACAGTACAAACCAAGTACCGCATCCAAGGAAGGCATCGGATCTCATAAATCTTCAACAGCTTACCCATTACGCCCATCCAAAACGAGGCACACATTACCTTCACTACAAAGAAAAAAACCACGAGACACCCAAAGGCCTAAAATCTCTGGTCTCCTCCACCGATATCATGAACTACCCTCTTTCTCCACCACCCTCCGGCGGAGACACCGTTATACCCGACCCATGGTACGGAAACATCCAATATCTTCTTAACATCTCAACAATCGGTCTCTTCTTTTGCATCTTTATCTTCCTCTTCGCCAAGCTCCGCAGCGACCATCGCCGCATGCCTGGCTTCTCCGCCTTAGCCACCAAACTCCTCGCCGTATGGCACGCTACCGGCCGTGAAATCGCCCTTCACTGTGGTGCTGACGCTGCCCAGTTCCTTATAATTGAAGGTGGAAGCTTTGTTGTTGTTTTGTCAATTGGGGTTTTATCAATTTGTGTTTTGCTTCCTTTAAATATGTATGGAGGGAGTCAAGTTATAAACGATGAGTTTTCAAAGACTACTATTAATCATATTGAGAAAGGTTCAAGCTTTCTTTGGATTCATTTTGTTTTCGTTGTTATTGTTGTGCTTTTAGCTCATTTTGGTATGTCTTTGATTGAAAAGAGGCTTAAAGTCACTAGATTTAGAGATGGGAATGGGAACTTAAGTGACCCAAATGCGAATTCTATTGCTATTTTTACTATTATGGTTCAAGGATTGCCTAAAAGTATAGGGGATGATAGGAGGGTTTTACAAGAGTATTTTCAGCATTGGTATCCTGGTAAGATTTATAAAGTTATTATGCCTATGGATTTGTGTGCATTGGATGTTTTAGCGACGGAATTGGTTAGAGTTAGGGATGAAATTACTTGGTTGGTTGCAAAAATTGACTCGAGGCTTTTGCCTGAAGATAATGAGGGGGTTGGTGGTGGAGAGGGGTTTTGCGAGCAGTTGCAAGGTGGGGTGGTTTGGCTGTGGAGAAATGTGAAGAATTGGTGGGGTAAGATGATGGATAAGTTGGGGTATACAGATGAAGAGGAGTTGAGGAGATTACAAGAATTGAGGGTGGAGCTGGAGACGGAGTTGGCAGAGTATAAAGAAGGTCGCGCGCCAAGTGCTGGAGTTGCGTTTGTGATATTTAAGGATGTTTATACAGCTAATAAAGCTGTTCAGGATTTTCGGAATGAGAAGAAGAGGCGGGTCGGTAAGTTCTCTTCTGTCATGGAGTTGAGGTTGCAGAGGAACCAGTGGAGAGTGGAACGAGCTCCATTGGCAGCAGATATTTACTGGAATCATTTGGGGTCGTCAAAGTTGTCTCTGAGGTTGAGGAGATTGTTTGTGAACACGTGCTTGCTGTTAATGCTTCTATTCTTTAGCTCTCCTCTTGCTGTGATAAGTGCTTTGAATAGTGCTGGGCGAATTATTGATGCAGAAGCTATGGATAATGCACAATCATGGTTGGATTGGGTACAGAGTTCCAGCTGGTTTGCGTCCTTAATCTTCCAGTTCCTGCCAAATCTTATTATCTTTGTGAGCATGTATATAATAGTTCCATTGGTTCTCTCTTATATGTCCAAGTTTGAACGTCATCTAACTGTCTCTGGGGAGCAAAGAGCTGCGCTTTTGAAGATGGTTTGTTTCTTCCTTGTAAACCTCATTCTGTTGAGAGCTCTGGTTGAGTCTTCTTTGGAAGGTACAATCCTAAAAATGGGTAGATGTTATTTGGATGGAGAAGACTGCAAGAGGATCGAGCAATACATGAGTGCATCATTTCTGTCAAGATCGTGTCTCTCTTCACTTGCATTTCTAATCACAAGTACTTTCTTGGGTATATCTTATGATCTATTGGCTCCTATCCCATGGATAAAGAAGAAGATTCAGAAGTATAGGAAGAATGACATGCTCCAGCTAGTGCCTGAGCAGAGTGAAGAGTACCCTTTGGTAGATCAAGCCATAGATGCTCTTCAGAGACCACTGATGCCTGATAATATGTTTGATTCTCCCCGGTCAAATGTAATTGATGAAGAGGGACAAGATCTCTCTGTTTATCCAATCAGCAGAACCTCTCCCATTCCCAAGCAGACATTTGATTTTGCTCAATATTATGCATTTAATTTGACAATATTCACACTGACCTTGATATATTCATCATTTGCTCCGCTCGTTGTCCCTGTTGGTGCAGTTTACTTTGGGTATAGGTATGTGGTGGACAAGTACAACTTTCTGTTTGTATATAGAGTTCGGGGTTTTCCTGCTGGAAATGATGGGAGGTTGATGGATACTGTATTGTGTATCATGCGTTTCTCTGTTGATTTATTCCTTCTATCAATGCTTCTGTTCTTCTCGGTTCATGGTGATTCCACAAAGTTGCAAGCCATTTTCACACTTGGAATATTAATAATGTACAAATTAGTACCTTCTGATAATGATAGTTTTCAGCCAGCTCTTTTGGAAGGTATACAAGCTGTTGACAGCATTGTAGATGGACCCATTGATTACGAGGTATTCTCACAACCCAGGTTTGACTGGGATTGATATTATTCTTGATTTGAAACTTAACAACTGTATGCAGCTAATCAATTCATCGCTTGTGTTGTTTTGCCCTTATGTACATCTTTCTAGTCTTTGTGTGCGTTGTTTAGGTTTGTGCAATATTTCGTTCCTTTTCTAGAACTACCTTTTAACTCTATCTTGTTACAAGATTTTGCTGCTATTTTTATTTTGAAACGCGGTAAATGTGATAAGACTAACTTCTCTTTACTTCCATCATAAACTAGATCAATTTCGTTTAGATTTCAACTGGTTGATGTGCTTCATTCAATAGTCTACTTGCTTTTTGAAGGATATTTACATCCTGGCTAGGTTTATCTAGATTATTGTGGGGCATAGGCTTTTTAAAAACCTTAATATGAAACTAGACTAGGTGGTGGATTGTCGAAACTGTTGATTACTGGAATTTGCATTGGTGCACTGCTCGCTAGACACTTATGAAGCCCTTGCTGAATGCAATCAACGAATAAGGGTTGACGAAGTGGGAATTCAAGGGAGAAACGATTGAAAGAGAGATTGGGTTTTTGTTCATGAAATATGGACTCCCGTAAATTTGATATAAAAAGGCAGAAAAAGTGCTTCAAATGATTGCTTGGGAATTCCCAAGGCAAGGTTTCCCTTGTTTGATGTCCTCGTTGTGTGCTCAAGTAAATAGATATGATAGTTCCATTACGAAAGTCTATAATGGTTTGCTTTCCATTTTTCCAGCACATCAGAACTGAAATTTTAAGAGCTTTTTTGACAGCACAAATGTATATGCTACTGTTTGTTATGTACGGAGATTTATCTTCTTGTACATTCTGCCGTGAAGTTTGCATATCCAATTTGTATAGTTCGGACCAATATCCTTTTTTGTGTTGAATTCCGGACTGATAGCTTGTAAAATTTGCATGGACATAAGCGATTGTTACTGACAGCACTGGATGTAGACTGGGTTCAGTGAAGGATCTGATGCAAGATACTCTGCGATAGCTTTATATTGAGCTCATTGCAGTTTGAACCGTGAGACCACACATACAGAAGTCAAAACCATCCCTTCTGCTTTCAGCAAATACAAATGGAATCTTAGTCGGTGATTGTTTTTACGTTCAAGTGTTTCCTTTTACAATTGCTTTTCACCAGAAAAATCTCCCCAAGTCTTCCGTCTGCATTAGACCTCGCTACTTGTCACTGTTCCCCCATCGCGCAGAATTGTCCGCAGAATCATCATTATTTATAGCCAAGGAAACTATCAAAATAATAGGGACCTCTATTGCTCTTTTGCTAAATGGGGATGCGTCGTAGTAAAGAAAAGAACTTAACGAGGTACTTGTGTTAAGAAGTATCGCTTTTATGGATATCGCTACCATTTTGTTTCTGATCCCCATGAACATGATTTTTATAAATTATAATAATTTTCGTTCTTTCCGTTTCAACACTTGGTGGAACAAAGCCTCTTCTTTGTAACGAAACGAAATGGTCCAAAATTTTGTCTACTCCATGCTAGAAATGTGAAGGTTCATGCCTTTTCAAATTAGTTGCCGCATGATTGTCACACCACATCCATGTATGGAAGACATTGAAAATACATGTGCATAGAGTGTTAAAAAACGAGGATCAAATACTTGGACAAAATGAATTGTAGGCAACATGAGAGACAGAGAAAAATTAGGAGATCAAAGCCAACTAGTCAAGCTCAAGGCCTAACCTACAGTTAATCTTATCCATGTAAACGCTCTCTCTTTTACTTGAACAAGGTCAAGAAAACATTGTGGCTCCACTGATCAGTAATTAAGCTCTCATTCTGAACACACTCTCTCTCTCCCTCCCTCCCTCTCTCTCTCTGACAATTGTGTGGCTAGGCTCGGTGAACAAATGGATAAATTCCATTTGCCATCACTTGAGTGAATGCTAATGCATAACAAGAGTAGAAATTTTGCAAGTCACAGGAAGGCTGTGTTCTTTTGCTTGTGACTTTGTTTCGCTTATTTACGTCTCAAGGAAAGATGTATCGTCTACCAGTAAAAAGTAATCTAGTTGATTCAGGTTCAGACACAACCAAGAAAGGTTTTGGAGACAATAACCAACCCCTTTGTCCAAAACCCCGCCGGCTTGGACCAGCTTTACCGGAATTTCTCAAGCCCTTCAGATGTAGCAAGCATTGGTACGAACTTGTTCATGAATGTATAACTATTTTGCTGTTGTATCACTACTCTAATCTCATTTGGATTGTTTTCATCGTCAGCCAGCCAATTACTGACGAAAGAAGTGGAATTCTGAGCCTTGTTGCTGATAAGGTTAGTACTTAGTAATAACATAATTTCAGGTTTTGATCATGTCGCTGGTGCCTAGTTATGATTTTGATATGGATGTCTATTTGTTAGGCAATTGATGATGGAGAAACCATATGCACAGGGTGCTCACCATGCTGTTACTCAGGATCTCCTCCGGGAAGAACTGATAATCCATTGGTTCATGATGTTCAGTTCATTCATCAAATGGAGCTTCTTTCACCATTTACAAGAACCAAACTTACTGATAAATTTGGCTTCACCTCTACCTCTCCAATATGAGAGAGTTTAGGGATGGTTGTCCAAAGAATGAGATCGTCCTTCAAATGGGATTTTTTTGCGCCACTAGTACTATTTTTTGTGGTGTTGATTAGTACAAGCATAAGTTATTTTGTTCTTGTTATCTCCCCCCATCTATGCAGTGCGGCTCTCCTTTGTAAATACCATGAGATGAAAAAGAGCCTTTTGTATCTTGTACATATTGCTTGATCAAAAGATGAAGCCTTTTTGAATGTGGATTTTCTATTTCGTTTCATGAAAAAAAGAAAGAAAAAGAACTGCATTTGCCTTGTGTTCATCCATATAGCTCATAGACGTCTTCTTCTGTTCTTGAGCAGTTGGAATGATTAGCTGTTCCCTGTTAGTGAAAACCGAGGGGCTTACACCTTCTTAGCAAGGTAGTGTTATGACAGATGCTAATGGTGTTATCACAGAGTGGTTATGAACTTGAAACCAGCAGTGTAACAGAGAACAATCAGAATAAGAAACCTGCCATCATCCCGTCACCATTCCTTTTCTCAATCTATATAAGAAACATGGAGCCTAAAATAGTGGAGCCTATAAAAGCTCAAAACTAGCCCATTGACCAAATTCTACGCCAATCTTGCCATTATGTCACCTAAGTATCTTTGCCTATAAAAGCTCCCAAACCAGCAGTGTGATCGTTTTTTTTTTTAATTTTTCTCGTTACTGTCTGTCTTTTTATTATTATTATTATTATTATTATTATTATTGACCTAACTCAAGTCATATTTTTTTCCTTCTAAAGATGCTCAATATCTAAATATTATTTCTTACAAAAAAAAAAAAAAAGACCCACAACGTATGAGACCTACCTCTCTGGCGGCGCATGTGGATTAATCCCCCTACTATCTGGCCTTTGTTTTTTTTTCCTGTCCTCTTGATTTTCATGTTTCATCATCTAAAAGTGGGCCTTTAATTTGTTTTTTTTTTTTAAATTTAGATTTATTCTATGTTCTTTCAATTGATTTTTTAATTTTTTTATAAAACTATTTTTTTTTAATTTCATACTCATTCAATTTTATAATCTATCAAATTTTATCTTTATTTCTTTTTGCATCATTTTAAAATTTAATTTTTTTACGATTTCATCCTTCATTTTTTATTACTATTTTTGTAGTTTTACAAACTTTTTCAATTGATAATCTTTTTTCTAATCTTATCTTTTAACATTTAATTATGCTTCTTGATTGACTCTGAATCTAAGATTTGACAAGTTGCTTCTTTTTTCTAATCTTTTTTATTTATCTTATGTTTTTTTAAAAAAAGTTTTTTGAAAGAATGTTTTTTTACTAAATTAAATTAATTGCTTAAATATAAGCATCATATACTCACTTCATGATGTTATGTTTATTAGAATTGGTTTTTCTATTTTGTTTTTATTTGGATTTCATGGGTTTATCGCGGTTAATTATGGCCGGTCTGAGTTGATCTAAAGTGTAGTTGTCTTGATATTTTCTTAAAAAAACAATATCGCATAATACATGTTGTCTCAATATTTTAAAAGCTTTTTTTTGTCTGATAAGCATTAAAAGTTTTACTTTTAGCATCTTTATATTTTTTAAAAGTCGGAAAAAATTTTTTTCGACATATGACATAGCAGATGTCAAAACTTTAGATGGCTTTATACTAAAAATAGTAAAAAAAAATAAGGTTTTCAATTTTGTTTTGTTCTGTTCGAAACGACAGGTATATCTTTTACCATTAAAAAAAAAGAACAACTCGAAACAAATTTCATCTCGTTCTGAATCTTGGTCCATTCTAGATTTCTTAGCTAAATTTTAGCCGGGATGTTCCAGTTTCATTTTGTCCGTTTCAATTTATGAATAGTGTTTTTTTAAAAAATATATATTTTTTTTTCTAATTTCATCATTCAACACTAGTTATTGAAGATTAAATTTCATAACTTGTTCCTGTTTGCTTTGTTTATGATTATCTCAGTTTCATGACCTATGCCACAGGTTTGACAAATTGATCTAGTTGACATGAAGTTTTTTTTTGTCTATTTTTTTTTTAATTTCATCAATTAACATCTTTAATATTTGGTTGATTATGAATTAAGATTTATTACTTTATTTCGGTTTGTTATCTATGAAGTTATCAGTCTCATGACCCGGGTAATTGGTTTTGAGTTACCTGGATAGACTTAGGTTGTTTTATTGTGTCTTTTTTTTAGATTGAATTTTTTCTAATCATTATTCAACAATGAATTTATTGAGAATTAATCTTCATAATTTGTTTTGATTTGTTTTATTTGGGGTTATCATGGTCTCATGACCGAGATGGAAATTTGAAAGATTAACCAAGGTTGACCTGAGTTAATTCAATATGTTATCGTCTCAATAATTTTTATAAAAAAAATGTTTTTTTTTAAATTTTTTTTAAGTCAACTATATTTTTATCAGTCATCCAGGTTATCTCTAGACATGTCAGGTAGATTGAGTCACATCAAGTTAACTCATATTGTTTAAATTTTTTCTACTATAAAAAATTAGCTACACTTGGATCTTTTTTATGTTAATTTTTTTTTATTTGACCCGTTGTGTAGCATGGGCTAATGATCTAGAGGAATATTTAAAATTTAAAATTATATTTAGATACTCAACATTGTGTTTGAAATTTGAATTGTATAATTTTAAATTAATTTATCTTTAAATTTAAATTAACATTATGTATTTTGAATGTTATATATATATAAACAATACAATATCAAAACAGCATGCTAAAATACTTTAAAATCAAAATTTATCATTTTATTTTTTTTTAAATATCAACTGGAACAAAATTAACATCCTGGACAAAAAGAAAGGCATGCATTTCAATACCCCCACCCTTTTCATCTTTCAATTCAAGTTCCACCTCTCCTCAAGGCCGCATCCTTAACTCTACATCAAATACAATTTCCTGTATTTTGTTTCTCTCATTAATTATTATTTTAAATTTGGAATTAAAAAAAATATTATAAAAAAATATTTTAATAAATATAGATTAGAAGAAAAAATTATGAATTTGAATTAAAATATTAATTAAAAAAAACTAAACAAGAGGAGGATTTTACTACATCCCTCATCACAAAATACTATTCATTAGAATAATATTAATTTTTTTGGTTTTTTTTTTAATTTCAATTACATCCAACGTTAGGTTTATTGGGAATTGAACTTTATAATTTTTTTAATTTAATTATTGTGAGATTATCTTAGTCTTATGATCTGGATTGCAGGTTTGATCGGTTGACTCAAGTTTTTTTTCTTATTAATTTATTTTCTCAAATTCATCTTTTAGCATTTGGTTGATTAAGAATTATGCTTTGTGATTTATTTTTATTTATTTTCTGTGAATTTATCTTCATCTCATGATTTATGTCACGAGTTTAGTTGGTTAATCCAGGTTTATTCGAGTCTTTTTTATATTATTTTTTAATTAATTTTTTTAATTTCATCTTTCAACACCAAATTGATTGTGAATTGGATTTTATAATTTATTTTAATTTATTTTCTATTGAATTATCTTAGTTTCATGTCTGAAGTTGTGGGTTTGACAAGTTAACCTGAGTTGACTCGGGTTATTTTTTATCTTTTTTTAATTATTTTTTTAATTTCATTCTTCAATATTGGATTTATTGAAAATTGAGTTTCATAATTTATTTATTTATTACTTTCTATGGGGTTTTTATGATCTTATGACCTAGCATATAGATTGACAAGTTAACCTGAGTTGATTCGAATCAATCTAATATGTTTTTATCTCAATATTTGTTAAAGGAATCTTATCTTAAATATTTATTTTGAGTCAAACTATGTTTTTTGATCATTTAAGTTATTTTTGGACTCGCCAAATTAAACATCTCACAACAGATTAATTCTTACACATGCAATTTAAAAAAATTTATTAAAAAATATTAATAATATCTAAATATTTTTTATATTAAAAAAACTAATACGATCCTCGACATATCAACGTATTACAAAATTCTATAATGACCACTAATACCAAAACATAAAATATAGACCCCATCTCCCACGAGACATGCATGAAAAACCTTTGCTTAACTCCTGGACTCTCTTTCACTGATACACACGCATACAAAATCCCCTCTTTCAGTTGAATCAAGATCTTGTCTTTCTTAAGCAATGCGATTTCAAAATAAGATCTTCAATGAAATTAACTTTCTTTTTGCTGATAACAATCTGGGTTATCTGTAAAACCTGTTAAGGTCGCATCTTTACTTTCAAGATGCACCACAGGTTCTCCGCTTCATTCAAGAATTATGCTGCTTTGACTAGAAACTGGCCTGAGAAACGAAGCTTTGAGTACTATGCAACATTGGCTCATCGTAATCAGATGTTAAGGGGACGCAGACTCTCTGATGTTGACTCACCTTTGTTACAAGTTCAATCTGGGGAGAAGATTTTGGCATATAGAATTGAAGATTGAGGAGTATTGCAGGTGGCCCTTGCACTTCACTTGATTAATTAGGTGCTAGGGATTGTAACACACAATGTTTTCTTCAGCCCTATGCAACATTGGCTCATCGTAAGCAGCGTTTCATTTAGTTTGTAGTAGTGTTATTAGATGTCAAGTGTCATAGAAGCCGTCTAGAAGAAAGCCTAGGCTATATATCAAAATTGACAGTAGGGAATATGATAGAAATGATGAACAAATGTTGAATCCGAGATTCTTGGATTGCTCTCTCTCTCGTTTTGCTCTAATTACTCATCCTTTCCATTATTAGCTCCTTTGTGAGCCAAATTCTCTCAAGCACTCATAGATAATTAATATCCAGATTGCATTCAACATTTCACTTGCACTAACCTTTTGCTTTCTCTGATGGGAATTCTATCTTTAGAATCAGCTCTTTGGGATGGTATGCTTCCTTCATTCAAATGTTTTTGTTTTTCATTTTTAGTTACTGTTAATGCACTTTTGCAATTCTTGAGTTGTTTTTGTAAGTTATGCTTCTGTAAGTGTGTCTCTTCTCCATTCTTTTTGTTTTTGGTAAATGTGATTTTTATTAGTGCAATTATATGCAAGAATAGTTACAACGATTGTTTTTTATGCAATGTTACTGTTATTTACTTTGTTGATTCATCATTGTTTGGCTTTATATCTTGTCCCTCATTGTGGAGTTTCGTCAGTCTTTGTTATTGATTTCACATTCGTGAGGTTAAAAACATCTCTAGAAGTGATCTCACAGGAGCATTAATTTGTAGCTGTTAGTAATTGGATTACTTAAGTACAGACTAATGGCTATTTGCACTTGATCTGTTTGGCCATTCGTAGGTTACTAGACAGTTAAAGGAACACTTAGCGGTATGATGAACAGTGCTAAGAATGTCGATGGATTTGTTTTGCTGCTTCTATATCAAATTCTATTAGCTGCTCATGGTTGATTTTCTACTATTGTCATTGTAGCAGGCTTTTTGAGGTAAGTAAATACAACCCAAGAGAGTCATCGACAAGCAAAAAGGTCACCTGCAACAATGATTTGTGTGCACAGCCTAATCACTGCCTTGGAACATTCAGCAGCTGCCCTTAAATGGTCTCTTATGGCTCTGCTCAAACATCTACTTCTGGGATTTTGGTAGAGGATGTTCTGCACTTGGCAACGGAAGATGGTGCGCACGAGAATTTGTTGAAGACTACATTACATTTGGGTGAGTTATTTTATCATAATAACAATTTTAACACCTTGCCTCAGGATAGCATTCTTCTCTCATTTCAATTGAGGTTTGAAAATAGAAGAATGAAATGTTCTCTTGTATTTATGCGACTTCTTGATCCTTGTGCGGAAAAACTTCATGTTTCTCTAATGCAGGTCAATTATGATATGGAGGACTATAACAATTTCCCAACAGAACCACATGCTTCCATGGCGCCTCCTGCAGTTGCTGCTGGACACGGTAGCAACTCTAGTACAGGATCAACAAAAGAGACCAGGAATGACTCATGTTCAATTGCATCTCCATGTTGCCATAGCCATACTTCTGTTTTAACTAGCTTGATGTCTGCTTTCCTTTTATATATATCTTATTATAACCACTGATCTGTTCTTTCATTTATCAGGGCAGTTGTATGATAATTCTTCAGTCCAGCTCTAGGTAGGTCCTTGAGGTTACACCTCTGTATCATGTATGATAGAATATCGCCACCCCTTTTTGATAAATAAAAATATGCAATACGGTTTTGTATAATCAATCTCCTATTGCTCATTCATTCTCTTATTTTATTTTAAGCACCTTTGATAGACAAATCAGACTAAGGCATGATTTACATGTTTGTATAATTTATGATGATGAACGATAATTCAACCCTTGTGTTATTGGATCTTGTTTAGATTTATTTATTAAGTTTAATTTAGCTATTGTTTTATTTAGGTTTATTTATTGGGTTTAATTTAGTTATTATTAAATATTTTATTTAGTGGGTTATAAGTTCAATTGTTTATTTTAGTTAGAGTTTTAGTATTTATATCTTTTTTTTAAAAAAAATGTTATGGAGTTTTGATGAATTGAATAAAAATAATAAAGTTGTAGACTTTTCCAACCCTCAGCTTTTTGTTTTTTTTTTCTTTGACTTTTTCTTAGCCTTTTCTTTTATCTTTTCTTTAACTTTAAATCTCTTTTGTCTCCCATCAGCTTTAGTATCAAAGCACAAACTTTTAATTATTCTTATAGTTAATCAATATTTTAAGGCTTGGAAAAATCCTCAAAACTCAACACAGTTCCTAAACCGGAGAAATTATGTAGAATCATCATCAACAATTGAAAAAAAAAATATTTTTGTTTACAGCCCAGATTTAAAAAAAAAAATCCCTTGGTATCACAATGTCATGTCAACGTTATATCACAAAACTAGCATGTTAGTACCACATCAACATATATTGCCATGTCAGCGCCACGACAGCCTGTATTGGCATGTTGTCGCCATGCATCTTTTGACCTCGAATTCTAGTCAATAAATTCCTTTACCTTTTAATACATTGAATTTTACTATTTTGGTATTACACTTGTTATGCAATTTATCATTAATAGTATTCTTTTGTGCCTAAAAAACTTTCATTGGCATTATATTCTTACACTTTGCTCACTTTATATTTTGCCATTCAAATTTTGCCTTTAGTCTTTATTAATTATGGAGCTTATCAAAACTAGTGAAAGTTTGGTAGTGCATGCTTAAAATCTTTCTGGTGTTTTTTTTATTTTTGATTAATCTCCACATTAAAAAAACAGAATTATTATTTTTGTATTGTGACTTCACTTGTAAGAGTGTGTTTGGTATTGCGGTAGCTGTTGTGGTTGTGGTTTGAAAAAAATTGTTTTATAAAAAGTACTTTTAGTTGAAGTTGATTTGGAAAAATAGATGTTTGGTTAAAACTGTGGTTAAAATTAAGGTTGAACAAAAAGTAGTTTAATGTGTTTGGTTAAAAATGCTTTTGAAATTGAAGTTATAAAATAATTTTAAAAAATATATATTAATATTTATGGATTTTAATTTAAATATTGTAGATTTAACTATTACTATTACATCGTGAAATAAATCATACTTTATATATATATAAAATTATTGTTTCATTAAACTATCTACAATTCTATTACATATAAAATTCATCCAACAAGAAATACAGTTTTCATGATTTTTTGAGCGTTCAATAAAATTAGGTAAAATATTATCAGGAATAAAATTGAGATTACAGTCCGAATAAATTTAATTCACCTTAAACTAATTTTTTTTAAAAAAATTTATTATTTTTTGAAAAAAAATGTTAACTGATTTTTCAAAAAAAAAGATTTAAAAAAAACACTGTCCACTTTAGTGAACAGTGCACTCGCACTGTTCACTAAAGTGCACAGTGTGGAGGGATGCTGCATGGTGCAGCCGCGAGAAGCAGGTAGCACCTGCTTTTGTTTTTCAGCGTTTCAAACGTGAAATTTGATGGGACCCATGAATAGTAATTTATGTTTTTTTTGTTACCAAACGTTGTTGCATCTGCGTTTTATGTAAAACGCAGATGCAACAACGTAGACAAACACTCTCTAAGAATTGTATGTGATCTCAATTCCATTTTAAGTTAGTACATTTATCGTGGACCGGACCCTTAGTATCTTAAGACCATTTGAGGGGAGCTACAATCTCAGATGACAAACATGTTTAGAAGAAATGAACCGTAAGAGAGTTCTCGAATAAAACACCCGAAGACTAATAAATATAACAGGACTAATCATTGTAGGTAAGTTCACCCTGAGTGTCACCAATATAATTATCATTTAGGATACTCTAAATACAATTACCTTGATGAGAGAGTCATGAACCGTAATAAAATAGAAGCCCTCACTTTTGATGGTCATCATTACCCTTAGATATTTGATATGTGGATTTGTGAAATTGATCAATTCTTTGAGTGACACAACTTGTTTGATAATATTAGAATTAGACTTGTTAAGATGATGCCCATTGATGAAGCCCAACTTTATTAGGGAGATGTTGAGGGTTGTTTAAAGAGGAAAAGTAAACCTCTCATAACTTATTGGACCAAAATAAAACAAAAACTACAAGAGAAGTACCTACCCTGATCTTATAGAAATAAACTCTTACACCAATAGAATAATTTGTCAATGAGTATATAACACAATTTAATGATGAGATGTGCCATAAGAGAAAATAAAGCCTTAACTTTGCGTAGATTTTGTAAAGGTTTGAAAGATAATTTTAGAAAAGAGGTCAGGCTTATAGGTGGTTTTACTCTTGACCAAGCCTATACTGTAGTGCAAGATTATGAGTTGCTTGTAAAGAGTCAATGGATAAAATGTCAAAACCCTCGTATTACCCCTTTTAGATCTCAATTTAGGAATGATGGTTTTTTGTTAGGTGCTCCATCATATAGACTTAATCTTAGTGGTGCCTAAATTTATATAAAAAAAAAGATAAGGGAAAAAAAGTCATTAACGAAATGTCTATGATGAGTTTAGAGATTTAGTATGCTAACTGTCAAGGTTCTGGTCATATCTTCTTCAACCGCACTTTCAAACTCTTAGTCATTTAAGAATATAAGGATATAAGTGAAAAGAAAAACTATTGTGTGCAAGTGTATGAACTCAATCTTGAAGATTTTAGTGACCTAGATAAAGAGGATGTGTAAAAAAAGAGACTTAACACTGTAAGTCTAAATGAGTCTAAAAATAAGATTAATAAAGAATATAATAATTCTACTTTAGTGGTAAAGGAAGAACTATTAGGAAAATCTTTAGTAGAATTGCCTGAAAAGATAAATATGGTCTTAGAAGAGTCTTATGATATTAATTTGCTTAAACTACCTGATTCCTCACCTCCTCATGCTTGACATCCAGCATGTCATAGATTTAGAGCAACATGTTGAGTTCCCTGATCCTTTACCCTTGACATATGATGAGGAAGAAATATAAGGATAATTCTAATTTACTAGGTTATGTCTAAACTATATCTATTAATTAAGACTTTAAATATTGTTTGTTCCACTTCACACCCTCGATCATATAGTGTTCATAGTTATGAATCTAGAAAGCTTGTAGATCTTCTAACTATGTCTTCTTACTTTAAAATGTCTCATTCAATTGAGTTTTTTACATGTAAAATTCATAATTTGCATGTTGAGACTATAAAACATATTCAAGCAAGTAATGAAAAATATAAATTTTGAGCTCATTTACATAAGTATCATAATACATTTAATGTTAAGATGTTAGTATTTATATTCTATATTTTCTAAATGTTAGAGAATTTTAATGAATTGAAAAAAAATTATAAAGTTATAGACTTTTCCAACCCTCATTTTTCTCTTCTTCAGTTTTTTAATTCTCTTTCTTTGACTTCTTCTTATTAGCCTTTTCTTTTCTCTCCTCTTTTGCCCCAGATCAACCTTTTACCATGTAAGCAAATATGATCCTTCTACTTGGAACTTCTGGTTGAAAAGAAAAGCTTCTTGTATTGAGTCTAGTTGCTGTAGAGAGAACACGTGCATAGGATACCTTTCACTTGTTACCTTCCTGCATAAAAGACTACATTAGTTGTAGCTATATTGACTTGCAGAAGTCTTCAAAAAGAAGCAAAGCTTTGGGACTTTTTCGGTGGAGAGATCAGCTTTTTCAAAGCTCAATTAAAAATTAACAGCCCGAGTCTTGCCGCTGTTTGAAGGTTTAATGACTTTGAATCCTGTTACCAGAAGCCATTTCAATAACCATAAGGGAAAAACAAGTCCTCCTGGTCAGGCAAGGCTGCCTTTTCTGTTTTTCTTTAGGGTTGCTACTGGATCAATTCCAAATTACCAACAGTGGACTGCAATCGGCTGATGATAAACACTTCCTCTCAATGAGAGCGAATCTTTGATCCTGGAAGTCTGAAAGCTATAAGGGTACAACATGACGCGTTAATTAAGGCTATGAAAGGAAGTGGAAGACCAAGAAATTTGATCAATTCCTGGAACCTTCCTGTTGCTATAAAGGGTTTACTTGCAAAGTTCTGCAAATAACAAAAGGAAATAACTTGTTTCATTTCATATTCACTTTTGACTTTGGTTGGCACTTGGCAACATAAACCTGCAAATGTAGAGAGAGAGAGAGAGAGAGGAAGCTTCTCATTTTTTATTAATTTTGTGCATGTATGATTCGCATTGTAGTAATGATTGTTTTTTAAATAATATTTTATACTGAAATTTATGTAAATAATTTTTTTTATTTTAAAAAAAATTATTTTTAATATTAATACATCAAAACGATTCAAAATATATAAACTATATTAACGGTGATAATGACAAAAACTAAAACTGAAAAAAAAAAAAAACTTGAGATTTACTCGGTCCCAAAACCATTAAAATAGCAAGTGGAATAACATACGAAAATCACTGCTTGAGGTTTTCAAAACTACAACTCTTACGAAAAGGAAATATAACAAAAAGCAGGAATTGGATACGTAGCCATAGGTAATTTCCTTCATGCTTCCTGTGACTCCCTCCTTCTTTGACTTCGTCGCATTCAAAGTTGAAGCCAGGCAAAAGCAGCTTGTCTTTTCCCCCCCACTTACGGAGAGATGGAAACTACAGAACGATGATCACGGCCACATGTTAAAAACCATTCACACGTACTTCTAAAGTATTGATCATTAACCACTCAAACTCTTGGAAAAAACTAGCACGAGTCTAGTTCAGTATAAACGCGTTGAAATAAACTCGGGTGTGGATCTCATCTAAAGAATTCCAAGTTGCAGGGTGCGACTTGTTTTGAGCTGAATAGTTTACAAGCTGCCTTAATCACGGTTAGAAAATTTTTCCCTCGCGGTCAAAACACCGCCTGGATTAAAGAAATTAATTTTGTTTTAAAAAATAAAAAGAGATTATGATAACGTGAGAAAAAATATCTTTTCTAAATGAACAAATGATATAGCTAAATTTTTATCCCATTAAATATAGAATGATGAAATATAGTAAGGAAAAAAACAACCTAAAAAAATCAATTGTAGTCAATCCGAGTTAGAATGACAAACATATAACTCCAGTAATTAAGATCAAGCCAACCCAAGTTATCCTATCAAATCCAAAACCCAGATTAAGATATCATAACTACCCGATAGAAAAAAGAATAAAGAAAATCATAAAAATTTTTCTTAAAAAAATATCAACCTACATTAACCTTTTAAATCCGTGATCTGGATAATTAGACCCATAGAACCTTACTTAGAAAAATAATGAAGCTCAATTCTCAATCAATCAAGTATTTAAGGATGAGATTGAAAAAAAGAATTTTAATTATACAAAACGATTAAACACAGAAAATAGCAATTAAAAGAATAAGGATCAAAATTGTAATAGAAATAAATTTTATATTTTATTGAAGGGTGAAATTGAAAAGAAAAATTAATTTAGAAAAAGACCAAAAAACAACCAAGAGAATGATGATCAAAATTAACATACAAAATAAAAATAATTTTTTTTTATTAAAAGGTGAAATTGAGAAGAAAATTAACTTTAACAAAAGAAAAAAAATCAAAAGAATGAGGATCAAATTGGTAAAAACAATACACCATAAATTTGAATTGAATGATGAAATTGAAAGTAAATAAAATTTTTACAAAGAGGACAAGAAAAAACATAGAAATCAAAATAATAAGGACCAAAATGAAAAAAAA
>Ga0325411_1003131_pt1 | contig 18623 bp, 4 predicted proteins | sample PopdelMetagenome_13_FD_206181 | JGI IMG/M metagenome (GOLD analysis project Ga0325411, IMG submission 206181) | Populus deltoides microbial communities from Bellville, Georgia, United States - Xylem-PdIQD-R4 | ecosystem: Host-associated > Plants > Phyllosphere > Stem > Wood/Secondary xylem...
ATGTGGAACAATGAGTGCCCATCTCAGTCCATGCATGTGAGTGAAGAAGCTAGGGATAATAGAAGTGGGGGGTTTAAATTTGCTGAAAACGAGAGAGAGAGAGAGAGAGAGAGAGAGAGAGAGAGAGTATGCATGGCGTCTGGCGGGCAAGTGCAGGTAAGTGAGCACAGAGGAGCAAAGGCTTGTCTTCGGGCTTTGAATGCATGTGCGTACTTCCCTTCTGCTCTGCTTCAGAAACCTGAGCCATGGCCAATAATTGTCAAACCTCAAGTGCGCGCGTGCACACACACACACATATAAACCTAAAACCTTACAAGCTCACCCCTCCTCGATTTTATAACCCCCGATGTACTACAGTTTGTGAATATCTGCCTTGCATCAACAGGACCACAGAGTAACCACATGTAATAATTAGCTTGGATAAGCTAGGCAATTACCAATCGCGTACCACCGTTCCCGCAAAACGAAAACAAAAATTCTACTAGGAAAGAGATTTTTTCAGAAATGAAACAAAAAGTATTCACGATGCTGTATTCGATCTCTTCATCGTGGAATTCAGGGTAAACTTCAGTCTGGCCCCAAGGCCTAATGTAAAAGATTCATCAATATTTGATTTTTGTTCTTATAGTTTATATTTTCCAATACACCCCTGTAGTTTTCAAAACAACTAAATGCTATCCCTGAAAAAAGTTAAATATAATTAAATTTAAATATTGAAAGCTCACTCTTTTCACTACTAAAAATGGGTCATTAGCATCGAATTTAGCAATATATAATTCAGATGTTGATTTAGCAATAAATTAATAAATGAATTAAGCAATGAGAAATATGTTGCTAAAAAAGAAAGAATAATTTTAAAAAAATTAATATATTAAGAATCAATAATGGTTTTCTATTGCTAACATGGTAGCAAAAACTTTACCATGAAAAAATCTGTTGATGCTAAAAAAAAAGATTAGAATTACACTTTTATGAAAAAATAATATTTAAAAATAATTGTATGTTAATAATTAATTGATGCACGCATACCTTGAAGAACAAAAAAAAAAAAAACTCACATGAACATACCAATCTCATGAAAGAAACCTTTCATTCTCTAAAAAAACCCTAACCCACACATGTCCCTATCTTCCTTCTCTAGAAACCTCATCTGCTTTCTTTCTTCTCCAAAAACCCCTTGATCTTAAAGGACCAGATATGTGCTCCCAAGACGCCGACAACCCCTTGATCTTAAAGGACCAGATAGCATATTAACAAGTATATTAAAGGATTTCATCTTCCAACGAACAAATTTGATGCAACAAAGATAGCAAGTATATTTAAAAACTTATATACATATTTCTTCTTGAAGATTAAGTTCTATTTGTATTGTCAATGATCTTATATTTAAGAAAACTATCGGGGCTTAGATTTTGTTCCCCGATGTACTTGAACCAAACCATAAACTGCTCAGAGTGATTTACCTAATTTTTTAATATGTATATTTCTTGATTTATTTTAATGAACGCCAACATTGGATTTTCGTTGCACAATCTCATTCTTCTTGAATGTTATGGCAGACACTTACAATGCTTGCATGTTATTTTTTGGTTTTGTGTCAAAAAATTTGTTCCGACTCGTAGCAAAACACGGGATAGCTGGGTAGTTATTCACTTCCTAATACGGGTCAAAGAAGTATTAAATATATAATAATAGCAATTATAAAACAGGTTCCTTATACAGAATGTGCATAAGCATTGTTTCAGTATTTTTTTAAAAAAAATATCATTAAATATATTATTATCTTAATATTTTAAAAATATTTTGTTTATATCAAGTTTTTTAACTGCCTGATATTTTTATATATTTTTTTAGGTTATAAAAAAAATACCCAAACCTTACGCCGCGGATTAAAAAAAAACTAGTTTTGAACTACTCAGACGAGTTTTCTACATAATCTAACCATTATTACAATGCTCGGGTGCCTTCATAGGTGCTCGATGATGGTTGTAGAAAATTTAAGTGAGAGAGAGAGAGAGATGCTTAGGAGTAAAAACAGAAATGAGAGGAGAGAGGAGAGAGGAGAGGGTGTGTCGATCTATAATTTTTAAATTACTTACCAACCGCACACTTACTCTTGCAGAGATGTTGTAAATTTGAATTTGTCAACATCTACGCAACAGTTGTTGAAAAGACGTCCCCTTTTCTACCAATAAAATGACTAATCAAATTGCAAGAGACAGCTGCTGTTGGTAATTGGAAATTAGCGAGAGCTTATAGCAATCGAAAAAATAGCAAGGTAGAGAAGTAGTTTCAAATCGGTTGGTTAACTAAAAATGGCAAATTACAGATTTTTACCAGACTTTTTAAACGATCGATCCGGCTCAAGATACAGGTTAACTTTAATTTTTTTTATAAATCAAAATGATATTATTTTATTTTAAAAAAATAAATAGTTAATGGATTGCAATCGAGTTTTGACCGAGTCTTGTCGGGTTACCCGGTTCATCAGGGTTTTTAACTTCCCTTATTTTTTCTTAAACCCGGCTCCATAGTTTTGAAACCCGGCCAGGTCTGGGATTAGAATCGGGCCGGGTTGATGAAAAAATAGAAAAAGTCATGACCCGGTGTGACCCGGCCGGCCTAGGAAAACTCGGTCAAAAACCCGGTTACAATCCGGTTACGCCGTTTTGAATTTTTTTGAAAATAGAAATTGACCCGGCCAACCCGGTGACCTGATCAAAACCTGGAACCCAGGCCTTTGACCGAGCCTGCCACCGGGCTGGGTTTAAAAACTATGTCCGGCTCAGTTACAACCCCAGGTAAGCAGGATCCTATGTTGACCCACCGGGTTTTAAAACTATGATTTTAACCAACTGAATTGCAAAAAAAATTAGTGGTTGGCACTACAAGAATATTTAGATTTACCAACTGAATTTTATATTTGTATTTATATTTATAGTCCTTCAGTACTTTATTGATAGGCTCACAGACAAAAATAATCCGTTGGAAAAACTTTTGTCGGTAATTTATGGTTTGCGGTGAGTCCATCGATAATAATTTTACAGATAGATTTACTAATAGACAAAGCATACAAAAAAAAAAAACTTTACCCGTTTCATTCTGTCGGTACTTCTATCATTGAATATAACATATCACCAACAAAAAAAATTCTATCATTCCATTGGTGATATTGTTTTCTCCATCGGTGAATAGACATGTAACTGTCAAACATACCATTTATTATTCTGTTGGTGAGTAAATAGTGGCAGTGATATTTGCAGTAATTTTTTTTTAACTCTTTAAAATATATTGAAGGACTATGTTCGTTGGTAACCCCATTAGTAAATATTTTTTAAAAAATTATTAAACAGAAACAAAAAATAATTTAAAAATAAATAATTTAATAAAAATTCAAATATTTATTATAAATTTAAACATTTATAAGTTTAAATACAATAAATCTAGAATAGAGGTGTTGGAGAAGGAGGGGGGCGGGTCTTCATCTAGACCGTGGAGCGAATAAGAGGGAGTATATGTACCACCAATCTGTGTTCTCATGTCCATTATTGATCAGCGAAGTTAGGCCGTCTCAGTACTAAGTTATTCATAATCAGCAACAAGATAGGTCGTCTAATTTTTAATTTACTTGTCTAAAATCACCTCGAACTCCGGCATTTGAATGCTCATAACCAATTGTGAGCATCCAACGGTTGAAACAATACAAGTCATCCGCAAGAACTCAGTCATAGTGTCAGAAAGACCTGTCACCCAATTTCTATTGGGTCCACTTGACAATTCTGCCTCCAACCACAAATCCAGATCGAGATCCGAATCGATCGAAGGATTGTCACTATATCTCCCCTTCAACCCGATATTATATTTATCCTGAAAAAATAGTTAGCAAATTTAAAAAAATAATAACTTAAAAAAAATAGTTAAAAACAACATATTATAAATTAAGTGCTAAGATCAACTATTCACGAGTTGTTTAACAAATACAACTATTTGTTCCTTTAAGGAAAAATAGTAGGATTTATTAACACTTGACAAATTAAACTTTTAAATTCAAGGTTAATTCTTTATTATAATATAAGAGTTATTTTCATCCCATAGCGGAAGATCAAAGGCTTATGTGTAAGGTGGAGCTCGTGCTCTTACTCGAACGTCTTTAACATATCAACTTGAATTGTGGTGGTAGGTTATTCCTTGACTTGTGAGATATCATGAAAAGTTTGAAAAGGGACAGTTCGGAGAAACCAAAGTGAAATGAAGTGAATGGGTTATTAATTTATCCTAAAAATCAATATGTATTGTTCAATATACCAAGTGTTTATTTTCATACAAATTGTCTCAAGTTATGTTATATTTATACTCTTTTTGGTTATCAATGAATTATACTTTTCTAATAAAAAAGAAAAAGGATGTTTTCGAGTTATTTTGTATCTATCTCAACTAAAAAAAAAATTAAATTTCAAAAAGTTAGATATTAAATTTAATATTAGTTATCCAAACTCTAGTATTGTTCTTACAATTCCAAGCTTATATTCCATACTTTTAATGGCGTTTTAGTTTTTTTATGATTTTTTAACACGCAGAAAGTAAATTAAAATTTCCAGAGCAAGTTTTAACAATTTAGGATTACAAAACTTATATTCATTATATATACTGGAATTCCTTGACAGAAAATGAATATATATATATATATATATATATATATATATTATTAGGTAAAAGGTTGTATTTATAAATAAAAACACTTTTTATTATTAATTAAAATATTAGTTAGGGGGAACTTTCTCTCAAGTACGTTAAAGCTTTCCTGTAATATCAAATATTTAAAGAAAAACCTTTTCCTAGTTCCAAACAAGCTACACCAGTGTGGAATGTGGATGACTAACTTTTGTGTACTGCTGTGTTCCAATTTGAGCGAGATTGTCCACTGATTAGCAAGCAATCGGGTTTATTAATTTTGTCATGCAGGTTAATTATTATTAACACTTAAAATCAAGCAGAATAACTATAGTATCCTAACAAAAGAAACCAGCTCATACAAAAGTTTTGCGGAAGCTATCCCAGAAACCGCGCGAGCTATGAAATGATGGAGCTGAGTAGCTGCCATTTGTGCCAATACGTCGATGTCTTTTGGCGCTGTAAACCATTTCCATGCACTTGATCATTTTTTTTTATCAATCATTCCATGTAGCTTGAAAAGTGAGGAAATGGTACGTAAGGCCTGTACATGTCCCCAAATTCAAGCCATGCATATGAGCCACCATGGGCAGCTTTTAGGAAATTAAATCCTCCTCTAAGCAAAGATACTTGTAACTTGTGGGAACTTAGCTTCTAAAATTTCCAAGGGGGAAATGATAATAAATAATTATAATCTTAATTATGTGAAAGTTGTTTAACTGCAGGCACGCATCTTAATCAAAAAGCTATTTCTCTACATGATTGGAAGGTGATGTTGAATAATGAATTAAGTGACGAATGATCAAGAGAAACAGGTACCTCTACAATTATCTTATTGTTCTATCCCACAGTTGTGTTGTATTTTAGTATCAGGAATTTATAAACATACATGGACGCAAAGCAGAAAACTCCACACCCTTTACAAGTAAGATAGATTGATCTGAAAACTCAGACCAAATTAATAATTCATACATTGAAAGCAGATAGATGTTTTTAATTCGAAATTGACTTAGTACCATAAAGCTTAAATGAATTGACCGCTGAGATAGGGTGTGATATATAGTAAAAAAAAAATCATCCCATAATAGTGTTTCAAAGTTTAAAACTAGGTCATAGCGCGTCGACAAATGCACAATGTAACTCTCCCTCTCTCATTTCACAAACAATAGCTCATGAACATGCTTTCTTTTGCGTTCCCGTGATAGGGACTGGTATTAACTACAATGGTAGGGTTCTGTCTACACCGGCCGATGGTGGATCGATAAAAAAAACAGAGAGAGAGTGTGAGAGGATCCCTTTTGCAGGCTTGTTGGATAGTCTTTTGGCATAGCCTCTCCATAGTGGGTTGCGGGGTGATCGTTCAAAAGTGAAAAGGGGGCCAACTTTTCGATAAACCCCTCTTTTTTGGATTACCACACTTTGCAGTGCATGCTCCCTTTGATTACAAGAAACGCCTTCTCACTTCTACACAATATTATTCGTTTTTACATGGACGTTGATGGGGGCACTTCTTTCATAAACGGGGACTCCTTTAAGGGAATAGACATTCTTATCCTTTTGCAGTCATGATTTAACCTATGGGTAGTCGAAGGATAAAGTAAACATTTGATTGGAAAACATTAAAACATCACAAGAAAATTGAAATATATCGATATATAAGAAAGATTTAATCAACATTTTATAGGGTGACAAAATGGTGATAAGATATAATTACCATACGAGATTTTTTTGTGAAATGTTCATGTCTAAAATTAGCTTTTACCGCCCCATTTTACATCAAAAAACCTGTTGATGTTTAAAATGATGGCGGTATAAAAAAAATTAAAATAAATAGAAACCATTGTCAATTCTGACGCAAATTATTTTTCCAATAGAAATATGTATGAACATTCTGGTGGAATTTCCTGACAAAATATTCTTTCCATCAAAGATTTTGTCAATGATTTTCTTTTTTTTTTTTGCGATTTTTGATTCAATAAAACCAATTAATTCAACCTTGGTAATCCAAAATTTGTAAAACCTATTAATTTAAACCTAAAAGGAAAAAATGTACACAAATTAGAAAAACATATAACAAAATTATCCAACACATATAAATATAATGCATTATAAAACACCAATAAATATCTTATGCATTTTCAATTTTGTTACATGATAAAAAAATATCTAAATCAATTCATCGTCTTTTAATCAAAATGAAAATAAAACATATATACCAATAATAAATTTAATTATTTATTAAAAAAGAGTCACAATTAAACTACGCGGATCAACTAATAATTCAAAGTAACAACTTAATAATCTATCATTTCTTAAATTTCAAAGTAACTCGATTCCTTCAGTTTAAAAATTCATAATTCAATTACTATCAATCACTTCATAAGTTGAAACATACATAACTCTAATTCTTATCAATTCCATACAAATTTAATTTTTCCTAAATTTTCAACTAAACTTTAAAGTTGATAAAAAAAAAAAGATAATAATTGGTACCCAACTAGTTACTTATTATTTATTCAATTCAAGAATAAATAACATCAATTAATATACTAATTATTATCAGTTACACATTAATTTGATTTTCTCTAAATTGACTAAATTAATTGGAACCCAACTAATTATCCATCATTTCTTCAATTTAGACTTAATTCAATCTAAATTAATATATTTAATCATTATCAATTCTACACAAATTTATTTTTTTCCTAAATATCCATCTTAACCATAAAATTAGCAAAAACTAATTGGTACTCAATAAATTACCCATCATTTATTTTTTAATTCTAACACGTAAGTTACAAAATCACATTCAATTTCATTAAGTGACAAATTAAATTTATTTTACTCAAATCTCAAACAAACCCTAAAATTCAAAACCTACATTAATAATCTAAAGTTTTAATTATACAACAAGTAAAATTGCTTTTAAATATGCAAGCAATTTACAAATACTATAAACAAATTTCAATAGGTTAACTTAAAATATTAACGGATAGGTTTGCTTACTTGATGGAGTAAAGCTTAACTAGAAAAGGAGCCAAGAGAGGGAAGCTTGTACCTTAGAAAAATTATTGCTCAAGCATCATTGGTTTACTAAAAATACATGTTATGTAACCCTAATTTGATATATAGTAAATATAGCTTCTTGTTTCTATAAATGTAGTCACATTATCGAACCATGTTAAACTTATGTGTTCTTTCTTTGTTTTTGTAATATTCATCTTTATTACTGCAGATTTAACACAATATTTATGTTAATGTGTGTATATGTTAGAGAATAATATAAATCATATATTAGAACCTCACCTAACAGTTTATACTATTGGGTTGAGATGGTTCTTTGACATGGTATCAGAGCCTTGATGACCAAGCGGTCACGAGTTCGAATCTCATCATCCCTATTTATTTGATAAAAATTAAGTACAAGATAAAGTGGGTATGTGCAAGTTTCAAGCCTAAAAGCTTTCACTTAAGGGGGTGTATTAGAGAATAATATAAATCATATACTGGGATCTCACCTAACAGCTTAAGCTATTAGGTTGAGATGGTTCTTTGATAGTGTATAAAATTAAATTTTTTAATTGTTGAAAATTGATTGATAATTTTTAAAAACGTTTCTAAATTGAATTTTCAATTGAAGTTATAAGGGATTTTAGACAAAATTCCAAACATCGGTGTATATTTAAGATAGAATTAGATGAAATGTTATAGTTAAATTATTATTGGTAGATTGAATTTGGCGAATTAACTAATTTATCAACAACATTTCTTAAATTTGAAACGAAAATTTTCTATCGATCCATAATATGTGTTTTTCTCATTGTAATAGATAAATTAAGCAGAAAAGATCCTCTAGTATAAAACTAGAAGCACCTTCTTTTTATCTAAAGATGAAGGCAATCAAGCCCTTCAACCCAATTAAACTACAAGTTATTAGAGAATACTGGGAATTATGTTGACCTTTCATATCACAAGAATCAACTCGGGAATTTATGGAGAAAAATCATGCATCTATCGGAGCAGTTTAAAGGAATTGATTCATTTATTTTGTAAAGAAATATTTTTCTATGTTCCAACACTCATGAATCACCAATTATAATTGTGGCTTAAGTGTAATTGTAGAAACTCAATTTTCACCCCGAGGAAATGTAATTGCATTGTTATGGTAACCCGCGGCTAGCTTTAGACCCTAGGCATCATGTGGGCATTTTTTTTTTATGAGAAATCAAAGAGAATATTCTGAAATGAAAATATTCCCCAAGGCATTTATCTTTGATGAAAAAGCTGCGTGAAATCTCGAAAGATTTACTTGAAGACTATCGTGGTAGGTCAATCAATTGGATATCGATCGTCATGGTACTCAACACTTTGATTTGCGGTTTGTCCTCATCTGGGCAATCTTTCCTTTGGGGAGATTCACACAAGGGAGTTCTCATTACTTACGAGATATAGCAAGTGTCATTACTCTTCGGAAGCAGGGTGTGTTTGAATGAATCTGTACAATCTTTCTCTAGTTTAGCCATAAGGCATTTTATTTTTAATTATTAAATATTTTATTTTACTGTTTCCTCTTGTTCTTGATTAATAATTTATCAGGTTGTTCTACACTGCTTCCCCCACACACACACCATCATCAACTCACACAAACCTCATCATTTCGAAGCCCCTACGTTTCTATATAAAAAGGATGTATGTCTATTGTCTTGCCTCTTTTTCTTGGCCGGCTGGTTCAGAGATTCGCTTTCTTGACAACACCATCCACTTTCTTCCATGTTATCATTATTTACATTTATCTTTATTATGAATTTTACTACGAAAAAGGGTACTTGCAATTACACTACTATTGACTTGTAGCTACATCACCTTTTCCCCTTCTCCTTTTCCTTCTCACTTCCCCTCCTTTTACTTTTTATGTTTCACAATCCAACTTTTACTAACACTATACCTACATTTTTGCATGAAAGAGAATTTTTTATAAATAATATTAAAAGATGTTAGTGGTTATTTTTTAAAATATTTTTTATTTAAAAATATATTAAAATAATATATTTTTTATAATTTATTTTTGATATCAGCATATTAAAATAATTCAAAAATATTAAAATATAGTTCATTTGAAATTTAATTTTTTTTAAAAGTATTTTTAAAATATAAAAATAATAAATCAAACATATTAAAAGATAATGCACTAATTAAAAAAATATCCACGAAATATGGATAAAAGAAAAACAAACAAGAATAAACTATAAGGAGAAGTGACGCCGTTGAACATATGAGTTGTCATTTTAACTTGAAGGTACTTTTTTGAAGGTACAAATTAATAAATGAATAACTTAACAAAATCCTATTAATCATATCTATTTTTAATATGAATACATTAAAACAATTTAAAATATACAAGTTATATTAAATTTTAACAAACAAAAAAAATTAAAATTTTTTAAAAACATGATTTATACTACATTTCTAAACATGTTATAAATCATATGCTATTTAATTGATGTGGATTTCTATTCCTATGCGTTATCTCTGATTCTAACCACTTAATTTTTATTCTTTTATATATTTTGGGTCCATTTTATTTTCAACTCTATCTTCCTTTTCTTTTTCCTTGAGATGCATTTTTCTCTCTAATTCACTACTCACATGCGCATTGGTACGTAGTGGCCTCTTGATTTTTCTCAAGAGATGACAGAATCAATTTTAGCATTTATTTAGAATCGAGCTTAAAATCTACATCTAAAACAAGAACTGCTCAGGATAATTTTTTTTTTATTAATGTAGATGTTCGAGTCAATTTACATGCATGCACCTCGACTATTTTCATAGATTTTAAAGTTAATAATCATGTAAATTTTGAATAACTTTAAAAAAAACTTGAACTTATAATTATTAAAAAATAAATTAAAAATCTAATTAATTAAGTTACCCTTAAAATTTACTTTTGACTATTTTTTTTATCTATGTGATAATGGTCATATTAATCCTTCGTTATAGTAGGTTTCGAAGCTAGACTCCACCTCCTTCCGAACATAAACTGAAGTTCATTAGCTGGTAAAAACAAAGCTATTTTGTTCTGACGCGAAAGTACTTCTGCTAGTGATTTCCTATGGAAAACAGATAGAAAATATTTTTGTTTTTACTTTCACACACCATCTGTGTTCTTTCATGTGGCATTCAAAAGCAAAGTACTTTTCTCTATTATTTTCCCAGCTGGTTCATAAAACATGATGCTTTTAATTAATGGATGCTTGTGCATCCATAGCTCTGATCAATGATATGATAATTAATAGCATTAATTGTATCGTTATTTTATAATATATATATATATTCACTTCATTTGAGTGACGAGCTTAGCACAATATGAGGGCGATCGCACCAATCAGGACAACAGGGAAAAGCAGTATATAATCATTAGTCTCCAAATTTAATACACCTATTTTTTCTGCAATTTCCTCTTTAGAAATACTAAAAGTATTTCTAGTACTGCAGTAAACAAAGTAGGAAAAAAATTACAAACAAACAAATTATACTAAAGTCAGATATTATAAATATTAACTGATTGATAAAGCATGAAAAGAAGTAATAATATCTTTAATTTATATGTGAATGTTTTATGGAAAAAGCTGACATCTTTTACAGCAAAGAGTTCAAACCTTTATTGCCATTCATTTTTTTTTTATTTCATTTTCTAGTTTTTCTAACCGTTATTCAAATTGTTTTTGAATTGATCAAGGAGTTAAGAGGTATTTTCATCCGTTTTATTATTTTTTTGAATTTTATTTTTTATTATTTTTTTAAGAGAGAAGATAATCCAATTCATGTTGGAGAGCGAGCCGTAGTAAATGATTAAGAGCAATTATATTTCTCCTCGGTAATTAATCCATGCACCTCCTTTCCAGTGGTCATATCTCAAAAACAAAGGAGATCAGTCCCTAAAAAGAATCAAACATGCAAAAAAACTAATCAACTCTGCATTTGTTTTCGGGAAGTGGTAAAAGAAACACTTTGTAGTGTGTATTGGGGTCAGTGCCACACACCGTTAAATTTCAGTCTTGAAAGCGTGGACTCTGCATTTCTCCTGTTTATGAGAAACAATAATGATGAAGCCCACCACCTCTCGGAAAAAACAACCACCCAGATAGACAGAGAAGGGATTCTAGCTCTACGGTGGTCGATGGTTCAAGGTAAGAAGCATGCAGCCTCCGGTTTCCCAGACAATACCGGCAGCCTTGGGGTCCATAAAATTCCACGCTCTTAATCCTTTTTTTTTTATTTTTTATTTTTGCATGGACGTGCTGGGGGTCTGTCTCTACGTGGGTCCCAATTACCTGACTGCGCGTGCAAAGCCGTAGTTCATGGGGGCTCCTCTGTGGACCCCCCTTCCCCTACATCTTCACCACCACGTATCCTTCTCCTCCTGCTCTTTCTCTGTTTTCATTGCCGCCATTTTTATTTCTATTTTCTATTGAATGTGAGAACAAAAATGTATAATAGTATTTGGTTTCTCTTTTACAATTAGAAAAATGAGTATAATTATTATAGAGAGGATATATATATATATATATATATTTCCTTGTTATTCGAATTTTATAAAGAATTAAAATTATTTAAAAAATAAATTTATCTTTATCTTTATCCTTATTTTCCCCATAAATATTTTCTTTATCTTTTTTATATCTATTTTTTTATAACAAAATATACTAATCAAATGTGTGTACTTTATTGTTTTTTTCCTAATTACGGTACTAGTTAGCTAGTGTATTATTATTATTATTATTATTATTATTATTATATAGCAGAGTATTGATAGAACTCAAGTTTTTATTTGTTCATTGTAAAGTGGTTTTTTAAAAATTTTCTTGTATTTATTTACTATTAAAAATTTTGGTTTGATTTTTAGAAATTTTTCTTTTGGGTGGAATATAATTTTCAGAAGTTATAAAAAAATCCAAAATATCTTGTTATTTATTAGTTATATCAAATTTGATCCATCTTTTTTTATATTTTTTTTAGTTTTTTTTTTCAATTCCATCCCTTAAAATTTGATATAATTTTATTTTTATATCAACTTTAGTCCTTATTCTTTTTATTGTTATTTGTTTTTTTCTTGTTTTTTTAATTAAAATTTTGTTATCAATCATGTTTGTTCCTATTCTTTTGATTATTATTTATTTTATTTGAAATAATTTATAAAATTAAAAAATAAATTTTAATTTCATCATTTTTTTAATTTTTTTGTTTGTCAGATTTGATTTTCATTGTTCTGATTACTATTTATTTATTTGAAATAATTTATTAAATTTAAAAAAATTCAATTTCAACCTCCTTTAATTTTTTTATATGTTAGATTTGGTCTCTATTATTTTAATAATCTTGAAAAAAATAGAACATTAATAAATTATTTTCCAACTTATTTTTTATAACATGATGGAATATTAAAAAATATTTTACAACTTATCATGAAATTCTTAAATATTAAAAAAATAATAAAAACCCACTTTCCTAGAAAAAAAAAAAATTTTTAATAAACAAACACATCAAAATATCAAGGTATTAAAATTACATTTTGTTTCTGTCTGCAAATCTTGAACTTCGTGGGAAGATGGGGTCCATGCATATCTTAGTTGATTATATAGTTCATGTGGGGGACGGAATATAAAACATGAATGGATTTGTCATAGTTGAGTCACGTCGACGTTTGATCTATCATCAAAAGGTCAAAAACAAATAAAACTAATAATTATAACTAGCTAAGAAAAAAAAAAACATACATACATATATATATATATATATATATATATATATATATGCACTGATAATATTATTCATATGGCGAACGTGAATCTTGCCAATATGGCTCGGCACTTTATTTGTGCACAATCTTTTGTCACATTATTGGCTTGAAACATAGCACATATATTCCTCCCACTAGCTATATATATTAGGTTCTTTGATGAAATGGATCATCTTAGTCAATGAACCAATGAAATACACAATGTGGAAACACTGAGGGAAAAGTAATCAGCACACGTTTTTTTATTTTATTTTCTTGGATTCGAAGGCTACCGTTTATCTTATAGGATGGGATATCTTGAGAGATTTGTTTTTATAGTGCCTTCTTTTAAAACTTAAATACGTGACTTGACTGTTTCTATGTACAGGGAGGGCTTAGCTGGCTGCTATTTTTATATATTAATATACAAATTATTACTGCACATTTGATTTTGTGACTTCAAGTTAATGCAAAAGGCATGATCTGATCGGATATTCAAAAGGCAATGGCCATTGGAGAGTGTTCATTTAATTTAAAGCAACATGTACTATCGTACACTTTGTGTACAGTACACAGCGCCAGTGATATATATATATATATATATATATATATATATATATATAGTTTTCAAGAGTTTGTGGTCAAAATGTTAGGAAACAAATTAATGGAAGAAAAGGTCATGACTATGAAAACAAGAACATATTGTGTGTGTATATATATATATATATGAAGAATTTGGTTAACGTTATCTGTCAATTGTTGCCTTTATTCTTAGCTGACGTCCATGCAGTGTAACTTGAGAGCTAGCTAGCTAAAAGTCTACCTTATTTCTTTCATCTTCCACCTCCTTTCTATTAGGTTAGCAAAAACTTCATGGGTAAGCTCATATATACGTTGAAATTAAATGGCATGATGCTTTCTTCTTTCTTTTCTTTTGGGTGGAGCGTGGTGCATGCTCACTCCAACTCCAACTTAAATTGAAATTCTAGAACAAGGGGATTTTAATCCTCGTGAATAAAACAGGCAAAAAATTGGGTATCATTTACGTATATATTTTTTTTCTCTGTTGCTAAAATATTAATTTTAACAACGCCTAAACAATTCCATCAATTTTCAGTTAGACATGACAGGATATATTCCTACAAAGCGGTCCATGTTGGTCGGCTATTCCTTTACGTACAGCCTTCAAGTGTCTTTCTCTGAGATTCACCTGACACCTGTTTCTCCCAGCATCGTGTATATATATATGTTTAATCTTTTATTTCTTTTTCAAGGAAAAAAAAAGAAAACGAAAAAGAATTACCGTCTTCATATTTAGATAAATTATTTGATCAATTCATTCCCAAACAAATTAAGTTTCCCTTGTAAAATTGCCGTTTTTCTGGGGAAAACAAACTTAGGAGAGTGATAGTATTTGGAGAAAGAACCAACTCAGTTCGTGGTACTTCTGTGGAAATGCTCTAAACTCTAAATCTTGAGGATTTTTTTTAAATAGGTACAAGCATGTATAACAACACCTAATTAAGATGAATATAAAAAAAAAATTATGTAAAAGACAAAGACAATCGATACCCACCAAATATTCATCATAGCTGTTTAAAAATATATAAACCCTCGAATACATCCAAAACCTCGCTACTCTCTTAACCTTGAGGTATATCTCCCTTAACCTTCCACAGTTCTGGAGAAGGAAGCTTTTAATCTTGTGATGGCCACAAAAATAAGCTGGGAAATGTCAAACATGAGACTCCATGGATATGAAACATTAAGTTTTACTTGAAATATTTATGTAAATGCTTTCTGAAGTTTTGTCTCACCATGGTCTAGCAGTAAGGGAAATAATTAAAGTGGGCTCTTGAATAAGTTAACCGATAGCTTAGATCTAGGACCTGTTTGGTAGGAGAGCAAAGGGGACGAAAAATTACTGGTTAGCTGAGGTTTAGGATATATTTGGTAGGTAAGAGGGTAAAGGAGACAGAAATTTATCATTCTTCAAACTCTTTAAATATTACTCATGTTTTATACATTTTTCAGAGGAGGAAAAGATTAAAAGGAGGTTAACATTTAACCCTCAAAAGGGGAGTTAAATATTAACCTTGGAGAGGAGAGAGTAAAAGGGTTTTCCCGTGTTTTTCCCCATCTTTTTTTTTTTTCATGTTCAACATTTCTTTTTCATTTTGGTTCTATCTCAAATTTTAAACCGTAAATATATATTATTTAATATTTTTTACAATTATATTTAATATTACATTTGCTTTAATTTGAGTGGGATTCACTATTATCCATATTTTTTTCAATTCTTATCAAATTAACATCTATAACTTTTCATCTATTGATATTATTGTTTTACTCTTTTAACACTTTAATTAAACTATTAGATCTTTACTCTCTTAACATTTTTGTTTCTCTAAATTTTTAACCTCACACCAAACATAGCCAAAGAGGTTTTCGTAAGGGAGAAAAAGGGGTGCAGCTTACAGGACACCAGCCTGCATGTGGCTCGTGGATTGGTACCTTCATTTTTCCATATTCTAATTCTTCATGGTAGCCGATGCTAATTAAGCTTGCCGGAATGTTTACCTGTTATCTATTCAATTGAGAGAAACAGCTTGACCGTGGGAAACTAACTAGGAGCAACATGCACGTTACCAAAACCTCCCTCAAGCTCACAAACTAAAAGGTAATGTTAGGTCATTTGCAAAAGAAAAAAAAAATCGTTCCCCTGAGTGATAATCTTGCTTGTCACTTTGGCCTTGCTAATTCTGAAAGCAAGGTGAGGTCGTTTTCATTAACTGTCCAACAAGGATGGTTTCCTACCTTTATCATTTACCGATGCATCAAGATGTTTAGTCCATGAGAAAGACGCTCTAATACTTGCAAAGTCATGGATATAAATCTGATTTAATCTTTACTCCACTTTCGCACTCACAAGGAGAAAGATGAGAACTAAAAAATTATGGTTAGTAAGACGAAATAGAAACCAAGTCAAATGGCAATTCATGTTAAGATTGACATAATTAGTAGAAACCAGTTGAGAGTGGTAAAACTAGAGCACCAAATCGTTATAGTTGGTTCGTCAATTCTATTCTGACGAGGATATTCACCAACATGGGAGGTCCCCTGATCTACAAGTCCAACTGCTGCTTTCTTAAAAGTTCCTCAAGCAAAATGAGAAGAGCTAGGAAATTAGTGATGATAAGTCTGCTCCAAACTAATAAAATAGAAAGGCCAGTTCATTATAAGCTTAAAAAAAACAAAGATCGAGCTTCCTTCACATTTCTGGAATCGATATCCACCCATCTAATTTGAGGCTTATATAACAAGCAATGGAAACCTTTACAATTCTCCATATGAAGCACATATTAGAAGCTCAAATGCGTCAAAAGCTTTCTGCATCTGTCTTCATGATGAGCCAACACAGCACAGTAGATACCACTAACTTTAGCAAAGCTTCATGCAGAGTAATACTAGAACAGCAATCAAAAAGAGGGAAAAACATCAGGAGTTATAATAGTAGATTCAAATATTTAACAATAGAATCTAGGGCAAGTTAAAAAAAAGATAATTTTCTAGGATGACAAGTCCAAGTCCATGATCAACTAAAATACTGTAAGCGGGAACGAGGGAATGTTGAAACATCAGTGTTACCATAGCCCTTTCATCCAGTAAAAATTTGAGATGCAGTGAACTTGCTAGCATGGCAAATTTTCTCTATCCTCTATGGGCTATAACATGATTTTGGAAGATGAGAAGGGATCTCAAGAGTCAAAACATCAATAATGCTAGTGATTTTATTTGAAACATGACTAACAAACCAGAAGTCCTAAGAAGAGCACTGAGGATTCCAACATATCTAGAACTTTTCCAAAGTGTGAAATGATGCCTTCTGCCATGTACGAGCGGAAGTATGAACCATACAGATGCAAATTGTGATATAATAGTAATTGTCAGCACATACATGCTAGAGAGACATACCACGAATATCATCCGCTATCAATGACTACAAACAATGAAGGATCTGAATGAAACATGAGCAAGGTCCCTGAGGACAAAATATTGTTGTGGTCAATGAGCACCATATTCTCAATTTGACCTAAAGACGAACCAAATAGGATTTAAATAAAGATGTCTCATTGCCCACAACTTTGAATGTGGGTACCAAAATGATGGATGATGCTAAATTCATGGAATGGCATGCTTGTCAAGAACTATGATTACAAATCCAAACATACGATGAGGACTACACAAAAAGCCAATAGCACATTATCATCAGTGGAATACATTATATTCTAGTCGCTCCGTATACTGGTAACAATGATTATGAAATTTTGAGCAGACAAATCACATGGACATTACATACGGGCCCTCCACCATGTGTTATATGCATCGCAATTGGCTGTGGTCTTAACTATTTCCCTCTTTCTTCATCTCTTTCCAATCTACACGTAATTTTTTGGCAGTCACCACAAAAAGCAGTGGTTAGACTTTTCTTTTCTAATTATATCGTGTTGCATGCCTTTCTAGTTCTTCGTAATTATTTTATGAATTTCAGTTCTGCTTTTAATTTCACAGATTTATATCTTTCTTCTCTTTTTCCTTCATTTTTCCTCTTTCTCCCTCTCCCCAACTGCAGAAACATCTTCATCACTGTCATTGCCATTTCTAACCCTTCAATACTCACATAGAACATGACTGTTTAATTCATAAAAATGCCACCATGCATACAATGCTAGGGCAGGGCATTTTCTTCATTTTTGTTTATTGCACAAAACAAATAATAACTTGGTTCCACCAAGCCTCACCAGGACAACTTCAATGATCAAAATAGATGATTTAACAAGCATAAAACATGGACGGGCAATTGTAACATATGTTTGCATGAAAAAAGTCTAGCCATTGCTGCCTCAGGAATAATCATTGAAGGCAGCGTTTTGAACCAAATTTGTTATATTTAAACCAATATGGGAGGCAATTTGATTCCAAAAACTTCATTAAAAACTTATTCTCTCTCTTTTTTTTTGTTTCCCCAAAATGGATAAATTTACCCTGATGAAACCCAGAAGATGCATCATATACATTTAACAAGGCATCAGTGTAGCAAGCTTCAATATTAAGAGTCCTCGTGTTCTGATGATCAATAACTCTTTAAAAAGCAACTGAAATAAACACTTCCAAA
>Ga0325411_1003132_pt1 | contig 18620 bp, 14 predicted proteins | sample PopdelMetagenome_13_FD_206181 | JGI IMG/M metagenome (GOLD analysis project Ga0325411, IMG submission 206181) | Populus deltoides microbial communities from Bellville, Georgia, United States - Xylem-PdIQD-R4 | ecosystem: Host-associated > Plants > Phyllosphere > Stem > Wood/Secondary xylem...
ATGGTGCTTTTTTTCGTTTTTTTATATATTTTTATATATATATATATATATATATATATATATATATATATATATATATATAAGGATTATTTTAATTTTGTGATTCTTACAGTTACCGTCGTGTACTACCTCATACATATAAATAGAAAAGGTTGGCTAAGAGATAACTCAAGTCATTTTATTATTCTCAACTTAGTATAAGAGCCCTAAATAAATTAAAACACTTTCTCTCCCCCTCTGCAATGGACTTTTCTTTCTAGCCACCCGCTGCCTCCCCCTCTACAGCATCCCCGGTGCTGGTTTCCTCCTCTTCCGCAACACCAGTCTCCTCCTCTGCTTTTGTCCTGCCGTTGCCACAACCAACAAATGGTGGTCAAGCTCTTGTCAACCCAAACAACACTCCTCTATTGCAGCATCAAACTACTGTTGCTACTACCATTGTCTCCCTCTTCCACACTCACCAAGTCATCTCTCTCAAATTAACAAACACCAATTATCTATATTGACGAATGCAGATGAAACCATATCTCCTAAGCTAAGGAGTTTTCGAGTTTGTTGATGGCTTAAATTCTTGTCCTTCTCCACATGTACTTGTTGTCGATGGTGCCTCTCTTAAGGTAAATCATTCTTTTCTTTGTTGGAAACAACAAGACCAACTCATTCTAAGTGCCCTTCTTTCTTCGCATCCATGAAGGTTCTCCATCTTGTTGTTGACTGCCAAACTTCGAGTTCTGTTTGGCGTACACTTGAGCAAGCTCTAGCTTTCACGTCTAATTCTCGTATTATGCAACTTCATGGCTCCCTTCAAGATCTTCGACAAGGTGATGAGTCGGTAACTCAGTTTATAAAAAAGCTAAGGCATTATTTGATGAGTTAGCCGCTGTTGGCCGGCCTGTTTCGCTGGAAGATTTTAACTTGTATGTGTTTCGTGGTATTCGAGGAGAGTTTAAGGACCTACTAACAAGCCTTGTGACTAAGGCAGAACCCCTCTCGTATGCTGATTTTTATAGTCACCTTCTAACGCATGAATTTCTTCACAAGACGTCCCTTCCATCCATGGGGTCTACTGCCATTAATGCCCCTCTATTGCCCACGCCTAACACACCACTTTCAGCCTTATATTTCTCAACACTAGTCCTCTGGAAATTTTGATAGAAACAAGGGTCGTTTCCATGGAGGATGGCATCCTAACCATGGCAGTAGTAGAGGGAATAGGTCTGCTGTGTCCATACCAAATTTCTGCAGTTTCCATGAACCCTTCAACAGTGACATGAGGCAAGGAAATTGGCAACACAACAGGGGGCAAAATATATGTTGCTAATTATGCCAAACTTTCGGCCATACAACCCCTCACTATCCTTAACTTCAACAACATGGATATGGACAATAACTTAGTGCAAATCTGGCAGCGAGTAATGTCTCCTTAATAAGTACTGCCGATTGGTTTCCGGACACCGGTGCCAACCAACATGTTGCACTTGATCTTGCAAATCTGGTTGCTTCAGAATCATATCTCGGTAATGATAATTTGCATGTTGGTAATGGTAAGGGACTTCCCATATCTCATATTGGTCATACTAAAATTCATACATCACATCTTACTTTCACTTTGTCTAACGTTCTTCATGTCCTGCATATTATGAAACCTTTACTTTATGTTCAGAAATTATGTCTTGATAACAATGTTTATTTTGAATTTCACCCGTTTATGTTTTATGTCAAGGATTTTAACACCAATAAAGTACTCCTTTCCGGTCAGAGTAAAGATGGTCTCTATGCTTTGACCCAGTCTTTTTTCACGTCAATTCCTCAAGCTTATTAGTCTTCTTGCATATATGCTTCTGCTGATTTATGGCATTGTCAACTAGGTCATCCTACTTCTTGTATTTTTCAATTGTTAGTTTTGAAAAATAAGATTATTTGTAATAACAAACATCTTAATTTTCAATGTCAAAGTTGCCCATTAGAAAAGTTATCGTGTCTTTCTTTAGGACCTACGGGTCACAAAAATTTTGTTTCACTTGAATTAATGTTTAATGATGTTTGGGGTCCTGCTCCTCTTTTTTCTTCATATGGTTTTTGTTATTTTGTTATTTTTATTAATGTGTACATAAAATATATATGGTATTACCCTCTTGTTGCTAATTCTGATGTTTACTCTGTCTTTTATCAATTTCAGACTCTCGTTGAGCATCAATTTTCACTAAAAATTAAATTTGTTCAAACTGATTGGGGCGATGAATACCAAAAACTATCCACTTTCTTTCATACCATTGGTATTCATCATCATCTGATTTGTCCTCACACTTATGGACAAAATAGCATAGTAGAACATTGTCATAGACATATTATGGAAACCAGACTTACTCTTCTATGATAATGTAAAACACCATTAAGATTTTGGATTATGCTTTTGAAACCTTCGTTTATCTTATAAATTGCATGCCTACTCTTGTCCTCAAAAATAGATCTCTGTTTGATTATTTATTTCAATAGTCTCCTGATTATCATTTTTTGCGCACTTTTAGGTGTCTCTACTTTTCTTTTCTGCATCCCTATCACAATCATAAATTAGATTTTTGTTCTTCTCCTTATATGTTTTTCGAGTATAGCTCCTCTCACCTTAGTTATCGATGTCTTGGCATTGCATCTCAACGCATTTATATCTCTTATCATGTTCGTTTTCATGAATATGTGTTTTCGTTTGATAGATCTGAACAGATTGCACAACCCTCCTCTCCTTCCTCAATACCACTAGTTATTGCCCTCCTCCTAAATCTGCTACATTTACCATTGTTTCACACCCATACAACCTACCAAAATCACCCTTCTGCCTCTACTCACCCGCCACTCTCAACTCACTCGCAATAGCCCCACCCCTTACCTTTCTCATCACCATATGCATATTTATCTAACCATTCTGCTGCAGATATAGATAGTAAATCGGTTTCCTCTGGTTTCCAGCATGTAAACTCTACTGGTGTTGTGTCACCACATTGTTCCTATTCTGCTTCTCCTTATTCTGCCAACACCAAATCTGCTATAGATTTTGCCTCTGCTGCTAGTCCTCTACTACTTCAGCTGGACTGAATCTAGTGGTTGATTTCTCCTCTTATCCATTACAGTAGGGTACCACTTTGCCATCATCTTTCCTTGCATCACCACCCATAGTTAGCAGACATCTTATGGTTCTTTGACTGCGGCAGCTAAGACAAAAAATCTGATTGCTTTCATTATTGTTGTTCCTACTTCATCTCGGGTAATGTTCTCTCCAACCTCTTAACCTATTATATTCTCTGATGCTGATAGGTATGCGGTTTGGCATGATGTTATGTATGATGAAATTAAAGCCTTGCATTCTAATCATACTTGGTTTTTAATTCCCTTTCATCCTTTGATGAATGTTGTTGGCAGTTGATGGGTGTATATGATAAAATGTCTTGTTGATTGTAACATTAAGCGTTATAAGGCACTCCTGGTTGCTAGAGGTTTTACCCAGCAAGAAGGCATTGATTACTCTAAAACATTCATTCTAGTTATTAAGCAGGCTACCATCATATTAATCTTCTCAATTGTGGTTTCACATAATTGGAAGATTCATCAACTTGATATTCATAATGTTTTTCTCAATGATGTTCTTACTAAAGAAGTTTACATGAAACAACCTTCAGGTTTTGTTGACTCTGCTTTTCCATCTCATGTGTGTCGATTGCATAAGTCCTTGTATGGTTTAAAACAGGCACTGAGGGCATGGTACACTTGTCTGGGTGATTTTCTACTCTCTATTGGTTTTCACGCCTCCAAGGTTGACACCTCTTTATTTATCTTGTCTGATGGTACTGATATCTTTATATTTTGGTGTATATTGATGATATCCTACTTACGGGTAGTAACTCTACTATGCTTCATCGCCTAATACAATTAATGAGCTTAGAATTCAAGCTTCGTGACTTACATGTAGTTCATTACTTTTTGGGTATTGAAGTTTAGTCCACAGGTTTGGGTTTGATGCTGCGACAACACAAATATATTCTTAACATCCTTACTCAGGCTGGTATGACTTCCTACAAACCTATTGATACTCTAGTCTTTACTTCAAAAGTTACCATACCGCCAAATGATCTATTTTCTAACCCTACATGGTTTCGTCAAATCATAGGTGCTTTTCAATATCTTACCTTCACCAGACTAGATATTTGTTTTGCTATCAACAGAGTTTGTCAATTTATGCATGCTCCTACAGAATCTCATTAGGCCATCGTTAAACGTATTCTATGATATCTTAAAGGTATGACATCCTATGGTTTTCGTATCACTCGTAATTCCTCCTTTGCTCTACATGGTTTTACGGGTGCAGATTGGGAAGGTAGTATTGATGATCACAAATCTATGAGTGGTTACCTTCTCTTCTTTGGTCAAACGCTGATTTCATGAAAATAAAACAAGCAACGCATAGTTGCTCGCTCCTCTACTGAGACTAAGTATAAAGCCTTAGCAAACGGTACTACTGAGGTTATCTGGCTTCAATATTTGTTAACAGATCTATAGGTTCCTTTTGTCTCTACTACTAACATGTGGTGTGATAATCTTGAAGCCACTTATCTCTTAGTAAATTCTATCTTTCATGCTCGTACTAAACATGTTGAGGTTGATTTTCATTTTGTATGAGATCGGGTTGCGAAGAAAGAGATTTAGATTCATTTTATCTCCTCTCAGGATCAACTTGCATATGTCTTTACTAAGCCACTTTCGACTACTTCATTTACTGTCTTTTGTTACAAGCTTAGGGCCGATCTTTCACCATCGGCTTGAGAAGGCATATTATAGAATGTTATATATATATATGAATTACTATAGGATTATTCCAATGTTGTGATTCATACAGTTACTATTGTGTACTGCCTCATACATATAAATAGCAAAAGGTTGGTTAAGAGATAACTCAAGCCATTTTATTATTCTCAACTTTCCTATTCTTCACCTTCTTCCTCTGGAAACAGAGGATCCCACCTGTGTAAGGAAGAGAGGGAGAACAAAGGGGTGCACCTTCCCAACACAACCAAATATCCATTTTCTTGTTTGTCCTCTCAAACCCTACAAGACGCCATCAGAGGTGTGTAGGAAACCATTAGCAAAGACCCCTGCAATGGCAAGACTCCGGGAATCCGAGTCCTCATCAAACACCAATTCCCAGCATGCTTTATCCTCTTCCCATGAAGGAAGAGGCATGTTAGAAGACTGTTACAAAAACCCCTATAAATACCCAACGAGGCAGCCATTGAAAAAAAAAATGGGGAGACCTAGACGAACAAAAAAAAAAGCTTACAAGTCATGGAAAAGAAAAACGAGGAGTCCATAAGGGAATACACCTAAAGATAGTGTTAGATAGTCACATAAGTTAATCCTTCTTTGTTGGAAAAAGAGATGATCAATTTCTTTGCCAATATTTTCAAGGCCCATACTTTGAATACCTGGTTGGAAGCTCTGCACAATATTGTTATGACCTAGTTGCTATAACTAAGAGGATTTAACAAGTCATCCAGTTAGGAAGGATTGCTGACTCGATTGAGGAGAAAAGTTTCACTGAAAAAAAAAAGAAATTGAGTTTCATAATATCAAAGGTGGTTATAAATATGAGAGAAAGAACTACCAAAACAAAGTCACCTGGAGATCAATCGTCTTAAAGATGAAGGTAATATGTTATTAGGCCAATATTGGTCTACGCGTGACCTCAACTAACTATTGGAAATGTGCCCTTGTCGAGGAATTCATAGGAGAGGGATGGTTGGAATATTCTAGAAATTTCAATCAATGATTGCTAAGTGTTTAGGCTTTTTATGTGTTACCTTGCTAGTAATCATAGCTCGAGATGTTAGCATAAGGTCTTTGTTGTTGAGCCTCTTTTCTAAAATTTCAATGAAATAATGAGTTTGTCTTTCAATTGTGTCTTTTCCTTTGATTTACAGCCAAATATCCTAAAATGGGTTCCCTTTAAGAACTCACAAATACACTTTTGAAGTCTCGTGTGATCTCATAAATGCGATTCATTGCTTTTACCAAAATCTTTTCCCCTATTGGAATTTTGAAAAATTAAACTTGCATTTTGATTTCAAAAATGATTTGATGAATGAAATTTTTGACATTCTACTTGTAGAATGACATATGAATAAAGCAACTCCTTCGTTGAGGTAACTAGACTACAAACTAAAATGCATGAATATAAAATGAACTGTCACCCTCACACCATGACTCTCGAGCCATGTGTTTTTATTGTATACATAATGGTATGTAGTGAACTCGTTGCTCGTAAACTCATGAAATGTATTTCTTTGTAAAAGTCCAAACCATCACATGGGACAAGGTTAAAGTTTATTGATCTTAACTGCTTGTGCTTGAAATGAGGAAACACCATCCTTGTTATTCCTTTCACATTCTAGAAATAAATATATCTTTTGTAATCCCTTTTTTAGCCTGAATAATTTTTATTTCATGAAAAATCCTAACTAGGATCACACCCTACACTGGAGGTAAGTGAAAATTTCAATGATAAAAAATAGAAAAAAAAAACATAAAAAAAGCCAAAAACATAAAAGAACCTAAGAAATTCAAATGTTAAGGGGCATACCCAAATCACAAGAAAAAGTGATAGCTAAAACAAAGCGAGTATGCCCCAGCAAAAACAATGAAAATGTAAAAATCAAAGAAGAACAACAAAAGAAAAGATAAAAGACAAAAAGAATCGAACTGCTGATAGTGATCCTCAGTCTTTGAAACCCTGAAACACTCTTTGAGCCTAATGAATCATTTCTTTTCATATCCAAAACCACAGCCTACATTACGTGTTTGTAGAAGTCCTTTCTAATCAAGCAAGCAAGTAACCTGAAACAATAAACAATGCTCTCAAAATGCAAAGAGTATTTTTTTCATAAGAGTCATGACATCAAGAACAAGCTACTCATTATGAGTGTTCAAAAGGAGACATTTTTTTCTCAAACAAAATCTCAAATTTTTTTACTTTGAAACCCATAAAAATAGAAGGTCATCTCATGATGTACTTTCATCAATGGAAATATCGTTAACACAAGAGAAAATCATATCTTTTCCAAGAAAAAAAATAATAACCAATGAGTTGAAATATTTCAAATGCAAATTGTTTTAAAACTCATATCAAAACAATTTTTGTTTTCAAAATTGTTGCGATGTCACGGTCGCACAAATTAATTACCCTAGCTTAAATAAACAAGATAGAATAGAGCAAGTAAGGGGTCGATCCCATGAGAAAGGTTTAGTTTAGATTTTTATGCTATATGATATGCAACTGAGAGGGTTATGAAGTTATCTATGTTATGCTATAGTAAACAAAAAGAAGCAATCAATGCCAAATCAAAGAAAACTGAAATTTATCAAGAAAAACAAACCTTAGTCGCAAGAAAACATCCACCTATAGAAATCAGAATTGATCTTGGAAACAAAACGTCAATTTATACTCTGAATATTTATCTTTTTTTATGTTAATTAGTTAACAGATCTGTTGTATAACTAATCATAACCATCAAACAACTACAGTGTCTGCACTAGTAATTTAATTCAATGGCAGTCTTAAGAACTAGATGAGTTGATTAATCCAGATAACACAATTGTTTGCAGTTCATGTTTGATTTGATCGATCGAATGTTCTCCCTAAAATTACTAATCTGGATCCGCCATAATTATTAATCTCAGTTGCTTCACAAGTTTATATACCACAACTCAGGTTTTGATAGCAAACTTAGTAATAGATTGTTCACAATAATAACTTAGAGTCCGCTCTAGCAATTAAAATAAATTATCATAGGAAATAAGTATGGGAGAACAAACATATTCATTATTCATATAAACTAAAAAGAAAAGGTAAAATAAATCTCACAATTCTTGAAATCCGAATGTTTATGTATCATTGTAACTAAGAAAAAGAGTTTAACCTTGCATTTTTATTGAACAACTAATAAAAAAAGATAGAAAAAAGCATGATTTTGGGTTTTTTAGAGGAAGGTGCATTTTTTCTCTCTTGGTTGGCCACTCCCCTTTCCTTTCTCTCTTTCTTTTTATATCCTAGGAAACTCTAATCCCTTTTCTACAAAAATAGTCATTTTATAAGTAGACAATTTACATTTAAGTAGTTCAATAACTATTTTCCAAAAAAGGAGAAATAGTTTTGCATAAAATCTTCAAGCTTTGACTTTTGATTTAAATGAGCTAAATTGCTGAAACAAAGACTTGGATGTCAGTTTGGATGCCTTGGGACGTAATTTCGACTTGTTTCTTCATAAAACCTGTTTGGTAATAAAATTCATGTGACATCTTTAAAAACTCATATCTCTCTCATATGAGCTCTTTTTCTACTGACATTTGTTATGATGATAGGTCTTCAAGTCAGGAATCCAACAAAATTGAGTTTGCATCAAATGAACTTTTTTAGCTCAAGATATTCAAGTCAGAATGGCCAAAGGTCAACACTGGCAGAATGCGAGATTTGTCTTTGAAGGCTGCGATCTCCATGTTCCTTCTCTTTTGTGGAACTCACAATAATCACTACCTCTAGATGACATTCAGTATTCATTTTCAAGAATTTTGAATGTACCAACATGTCGTACAACTTCTTCATAGATACCTTGAACACCTTGCTTTTATTCCCAACTTCTATCATGCACGCTTCATTATTACTTGCAGCATAATTAGGAAATGAATTTGAATTGATGTTGGGCATGTCTTCGAAAGACACCCACCCGCATCTTGATAAGCTTTAACAACCATTTTTTGAAAGCGTAACAGGTTTCAATTCTATGCCTAGGGTTCCAAGCATGGTACTCGCAGGTCAACTCTAGCTTGTACCAGATGGGAAAAGGTGGTTGGAGTGGCGGTACATAGATAGGAGTTATGTATCCAATGCTCAGCAGTTTGGCGTACAAGTCTTTCAAAGGCATAGGTAGTGGTGGTAGTTTTTCCAAAGTATATCTTGTATTTTGCCTTTGGTGGTTGACTCTTTGTTTGATTCGGGGTAAAAGGTTTGGTAAAGTTCATGTTGGCAAATGGAGAGGTAGGCATATATGATTTCTAATAATTCACTTTCTTGTGTTTGTACCTGCCTTTCAAGTTTTTAACGTCATCTTTCATTTTCCTTACACTAAAACCTTTCTTCTCCAAACGCTTAGTTATACGCCCAACTTTAATCCCTTACTCTATTCTTTTAGCTATGCATACAACATCATAGAAATGCTGAGATGAGCTACCCCTTAGATGCTCATAGTAAGGTGTCTTGAAGGTATTAGTGAACAAAGTCACCATCTATGTCTCTATCAAAAGGGGTTTGACATGTGTTGCCTCATCCCTTTATCTTTGAGCATAAACTCTCACTGATTATTGGATTCTTTTCTCCGGACCGAACAAACCTTATGTCAATGGAGAAAAGAAGTCTAGAATCAGCGAGGGCTTATGCGCAAAGATGAAAGGGTGAGGCAACACATTTCCACCCCCCTTTGATAGAGATATATATGGCGATTTTATTCGTCAATACCTTTAAGACACCTTACTATGAGCATCTAATGGGTAGCTCATCTCAACATTTCTATGATGTTGTACGCATAGCTGAAAGAACAGAGCAAGGGATTAAAGTAGGGCGTATAACTAAGCCTTTGGAGAAGAAAGGTTTTAGTGTAAGGAAAATGGAAGATGACGTTAATAACTTGGAAGGCAGGTACAAACGCAAGAAAATGAATTATTAGAAATCACATATGCCTACCTCTCCATTTGCCAACATGAACTTTACCAAACCTTTTACCCCGAATCAATCAAAGAGTCAACCAAACAACCACCAAAGGTAAAATACAAGATATACTTTAGAACAACTACCACCACTACCTATGCCTTTAAAAGGCTTATACGCCAAACTGCTGAGCATTGGACACATACCTCCTATTTATGTACCGCCACTCCAACCATCTTTTCCCATCTGGTACAAGCTAGAGTTGACCTGTGAGTACCATGCTTGCAACCCTAGGCATGGAATTGAAACCTATTATGCTTTCAAAAAGTGGTTGTTAATTCAAACTCATTTCCTAATTATGCTGCAGGTAATGATGAAATATGCATGATAGAAGTTGGGAATAAAAGCAAGATGTTCAAGGTATCTATGAAGAAGTTGTACAACATGTTAGTACATTCAAGATTCCTAAAAATGAATATTGAATGTCATCTTTTGTGAGTTCCACGAAAGAGAAGGACATCATATCAATGATTGCATTGAGTTTTGCCAAAAGATTGCAAAAATATTGATCATTATGGAGCTGACGATTGAAGTCATAGAGGACAGTCATGAAATAAGGATGATGGAAGGTTAAGAAAGGTTGTCAGAAGTATATAGAGTCCAACCAACAACTAATGGGCCATCGAAGTTAATCTTGGCTAAACCTTCCTGCACAAATAAAAGAGATCACAACACAATGCCTTACAATTACGGCTATACCTCCAACATGTGAGCCCCTCTTCCTTTGTTCCAAGCTGAGATCAGTAGGTTGACTCGGAGTGGTCGATGTTTCACACCCGAAGAGTTGATGAAAGCAAAAGGCAAAAAATGATAGATCTTAACAAGGAACTAAAGATTAATAAGCCAATGACCGAAGAAGAGTCTAATGAATTTTTAAAGTTGATAAAGCACAACGAATACTGCATAGTAGATCAACTAAAAAAGACTCCAACTAGGATCTCCCTTATATCCTTGACACTCAGCTCTAAGCCGCATTGAAACACCTTGCAAAAGGTATTGAATAAGACTTATGTACCTCAAGACATTGAGCAAAAAACCATGAAGCATTTGGTGGGAAGGATACACACCACCAATTATATGTACTTCACAGCAGATGAGCTTTATACTAAAGGAACCGGACATAACAAGCCCTTGTACATTACTGTTAGGTGCAAAGCCTACCTCGTAAGAAAGGTGCTCGTCGATAATGGCTCAACTCTTAACATGCTACCAAAACACATGTTGAAAGAAATGTTGGTCGATGAATCTCACATAAAACCGAGTCCATAATAACTCACCTAGATAGATAATTGGGACTTTGGAAGTGGAACTATATATGAGACCACAAATGTTCTCGGTAACGCTTCAAGTTATGAATATCCACCCTTCCTATAGAATGTTGTTGGGAAGGCCTTAGATTTATGCAGTTGGGGCAGTAACTTCGTCATTGCACCAATGCTTCAAGTACATCATGAATGGGATGCTGGTAAATGTCAAAGCTAAAGAAACAATATCCATGATAAAGAATGTGGCCATACCTTTCATTGAGGCTGAAGATTACAATGACAAGAATGTCAATTCTTTTGAGATTATGAACACTGATTTGGTTCCCGATAACACGGTAATGAGAAGGCCAAAGATCTCAGAAGCAATAAGGAAGGCAGCTAAATGCTTCTTAGAACGTGAGATTCCATTTTAATATAACCCTATCACCGGAATACCAGAAATGGTTAATCTCATTAAGATGAAGTGTACTGATCATAGATTTGGGCTTCAGTACAAGTCTAAAACAAGGATTATCGATGGGCTGCTGGGAGGAGGGAAAAAAGAATGGCTAGGATTGAAGGAAGAGAGCCTGAAACGGAAGAGCTGGAAATCTTTCCCCTTAGTGTTTCATTCTTAAAGGCTACATATGTAATGCAACCGGATAAAGGATTGGAAACCCTTGGTCAAGAACTGTCAACTATGAATATAAACACCTTGAATGAGGGTAAGTTTGAAGGAGATTATAGGAATACAATAGTCGAATAAAAAGATGAAGCGTTACTGCAACTGACTATCCACACTTTAAAAGAAATTTCAGCCAAGAACTTTGTACGAAAGCTAGGTAGGGGGGAGAAGTTTCAAAACTAGGTGACCTAAGAAGCTCCAGTAGTGTTTAAAATGTAAAACAATTTTGTTTGCCTTAACATGCTTTTGTCATCTTGGGTTACCCTCTGAAACATGGCTATGACTCTTGAAAGATGTTATCACATGACTATTTTTGAATGAATGTCAGAAGGATACACACCTCCAAGACTGACGGTGGGACAATGTTGCACTTGAAGGACATTTTCATATCATCATCTTGGTTTACCCTCTGCCATGGCTACGACTCCTGAAAGATGTTATCACATGACTGCTTTTGAATGAATGTCAGAAAGATACACACCACTAAGATTAAATATGGAACAATGTTGCACTTGAAAGACATTTTCATATCGTCATCCTGGGTTTATCCTTTCAAACATGGCTACTACTCCTAACAGATGTTATCACGTGAGTGCATTTGAATGAACATCGAAAGGATGCACACCACCAAGACTGATTGTGAGAGCATCTGTTTTGAAGCCCAAAGGCGCACTTCACCTTATAAATATGGGTGATGAAAGAAGCACCATTGATGATGCCAAAGCATTTTTTTTATAATCTGATTTGACGAGTTGAGAGGAAAATATTGAGAAAAACACTAAGCATAAAACAAAAACAATAAGCATACAACAAAAAGCCTTTTAGTGCAAGCTATGAGATACATGTCTAGACGACTGGATAGTTTCCAAGAAGGTTGATGATAACATATGCATAAAGAGTATTGTTTCAATTGGAGGCAAGTTTGTGGCTGATTGGCAATCTAGAAGGAGGTCAACACTAGAAAACCTCTTGATGGGTTTTGGCAAAATGCACACAACCAATCAAAGAACAATGCTTGAGAGAATCAAGGGGATGAATGATTTGTTATGCTCCTACATTATGAATCAAGCAACACCGCACTTAGATGCATGATCATGCTTGATAAACAACGAAAGTAGTAATCGTTGTGGACAATCCAGGATGAGCACTGCACTTAAATTTAAAAGGAAGGCTAGCACACGAACAAGTTAGTGCATAGAAAAACAAAGAAGGCTTTGGATAGCAAACAAAGACACCCTATGATAATGAAACATCAAAGAGGGGGGCATGTCATCTAACCTTAAAACATTGCATCAAAATACTTTTTGAATTGTTACAGGAAAATCCTCAATGAAGCCTAACAAAATTGTGGACAAGGAAAGAATCATTAAGTGGATAATAAAAAAGAATCACGATTTTAACCCTAGAACGGGAAGAAGATGAGATGAACCCTGCCATTAGAAAAATCTCAAAGAAATGAGAGGATTAACTCTGTCATCAGAAGGAGTCTTCAAGTCAACCCTACAATCAGGAAGCACCGAGTTTCCAAACCCTGCAATCAGGAATTATCAAGTCAACCTTGCAATTAGAAAGCACCAAGTTTTCCAGCCCTTCTCCTGTCATCTCTTCAAGATTTCGCTAGGTAAGTCATATTATTCACACTTTTCACATTTTGCACCTGAATAGGTCACCCATAACAATGAGACCACTTTTCATTTGTTATATTTTTTTCATCTGGGTAGGTCACTAATTACAATGACCATTTTCCATATTTTTTCCCACTTGGATAGGTCACTTATTACAATGACACCGTTATCTTTTTTTGTAGGTCGCCCATTACAATGAAACCATTATCCACATGTTTTTTTACTGGGGTAGGTCACTTCTTACAATAAGACCACTATTTCCTTTTTTACCTAGGTATGTCAATCATTACAATGAGACCACTTTTCACATTCCTTCCATCTGGGCAGGTCACTCATAATAATGAGACCACTTTTCGCATTCTTTCCATCTAGGCAGGTCACCTATTACAATAAAACCACACACATAGAATTTGACTCTGGTTAAAGGGAATCACCAGATGGGATCTCAAGTTAACTCAATCACCACACACATGGATTTTTTAGCTTTGGTTAAATGGAGTCACTAGATGGATTTCAGGTTGACCGAGCCACACACAGAATTTTGGTTCTAGTTAGAAGAGGTAGCCAAAAGAGATCTCAGGTTAGCCCAACCACACATGGATTTTAGCTTTAGTTAAAGGGAGTTGGCAGATGTAATTTTAGGTTAACCAAGCTACACATACTTGGTTCTGGTTAAAAGAGATCATCAGATGGGATCTCAAGTTGACCGAGCCACCAACATTATCTTAGCAGTGAAAGAAAAGTGATAAAAACCCTAATATTAAGAAATTCTCATGAAAAAAAAAAGAGATGAAAGTTCAGACCTTGCCATAAGAAAGAACATTTTTTAGGTTTTGGTTAAAGGAAATCGTCATATGAGATTTCAGATTAACCCAACCAAAGACAATTTAAAGGATCGCCAGATCAAGATCTCAGAATAACTAAGTTGTACATAGTTTTGATCATTAGTTTCTAATTAAAGGGGATTCCTATAAAGACAGAGTTTCAGATCAACCATGCTTTGAGAATATCAGTTTCAGAAGTTCAGTTTTGTTTATCTTTACAAAACTTCTTATGCAAAGCACTCAACTAGTCTTTGCTCCGCAAGTATTGTAAAGAAGAGGCATCTGTTGTTATCCATTTTTGGATCACCACACAAAAAAAAAAGAAAATACAAGAAAATCAAAAAATATATTCACAAGAAAACCAAAAAATAATAATTGCATTGAGAAAAAGATGTTGGAACGCCTAGAAAATGACTAAAAATTAGTTGAGAAGGTTCAAAAATACAAAGATTGAAATTTGATAATATATTTTTTACTGATGAAAGCCTTGTTGACAAAGAAAATTTATTTGAGAAAGAAAAGTCTAAAATCAGATGTTTATGAACTCGATTAAATTTTATTTAAGATTTAATTGAATTTATGAAGGGTTTAATTACAAGAAAAATTAATTTTTAAGTCAATTTGAGCTTTAATTGGAAGAAATTAAAGTTCAGGGGTCAAATTATAATTTTGAAGGTTTGATTGGGTCATATCAGGGGCTTAATTGCATAAATATTGAAGTTTGATGACCAATTAGGAACTTGATTGAAAAAATCCAAAACCAAACTAAAAAAGGCATGTAAATAGAAGGGTTGGGATTGACTGAGTCAGTAGTTAAATTGAAGAAATTAAAAGTTTATTGATTAATTGAGGGTCAAAATGCACAAATTCAAATCCAAGAGCTAAAGTGAAAAAGACGATCAACTTCAAGGCCAACGATTGAATTTGGAAAAAATGCAATTAAATTGATTCTTAAAATCAAAATTTACAATTGAGAACTTGATTGAACAAATCATAAATTAATGACTGATTTGGAAATTGACATGTTTTGGCACCATTTCCTTTTAAATGAAATGGCGTGTTTTGAGCAAAACATCATCGTTTCATGCATTGTTCACTGAAAAATAAAAAGGGCAGCAAACAGTGTCATTTTGATGGCACTATTTGCCATCTTCTTCCCCTGGACACGTAGATGCAGGCAAAGAAGAAATTTGTTCCCCTGCATTTGTCTCTCCCAAAAACCCAAAAACAACAAAATCCAAGCCCTGCAAGCGACCCTGAGGCCGCTACCCAATGACCGTCCGACCACCCTACCCCTGTGTCATGACTAGACATGGGTAATAGCCCTCTCTCCCTTTTTTTCCCCTTATAAATATCAAGGGAGAGAAAGGAGTTGGGGGGATGGGCATGACACTTTTAAAGAGTTTTGGAGGTGAAAAACAAAAGGAAAAAAAGAGAGATGGGAAGGAAAGAATAGAGAAAAACATAGATAAATAGAGAGGAGAGAACTGAGAAAAAAAACAAACAAAAAAGGAACAAAAGAAGAGGGAAGAAAACAGAGAAGAGGAGGAGCAGAAGCAAAGACAGAAAACAAGAAGAAAAAGGAAAAAGAAACAAAGGAAAAGCACATAAAGAAGAAGAAGAAGAACCGTTAACCGGTGAAGCAGCTCCCCAATGCACGGCCACCTCGTTTGGAAGAAGAACCGCCACCGCCAATGCCACTGCTAGGTTAGCCTTCCCCCACCCTTCTCCTTATTCTTCTTCTTCTCGTCCTCCTGCATCCATCCCTTCTCCATTGTTCACGTTGTAGGTGAACAATAAATGAATTAATTCACTCTCTACTGTTCACGCAGAACAATCAAAAGTTCTCCAATGTTTGTTGGGCCTGATCAATGTTAGCCCAAACCAAAATGGTTGGGCCGAGTCCAACCCAATCAAAAAAAAAATCTTATGGGCCGAACCTGGCCCAAACAGGTTGGACCTAACCCCTATGATTGGGTTGGGCCCAACCTAATATTATATTATTATATATTTATAATAATATATAATATTATATTAGATATTAAAAAAAATCCAAAAACATTCTTTCAAAATTTATAATTTTCCGGTGTATTTTTCTATCAATCTTGCTTAATATTAGTTTGTATTTTTATACTCTAAATATACAAATATAATATTAAAATACCAGGTTTTCTACGAAACAAAAAAAAAATCTAAAACAACAAAAAAAAATATTTTTATCTTCATGCATATGACCAAGTCTCTAAAAGCTTATAAGAAATTTTCATATCATATTTTCATACAACAAAAATTCAAAAAATATGTATTAGCATGCATTTTGACTTTAATAACCAGTTTATTAAAGCATGAGAACTAAGCCAATATTTCAAAAAATACCAAAAAAATTATTTTGTTTTCTTTTAGTATCTGAAATTACAAACTTATATGTAAAACGTATTCCTGATATTAAAAAGATAGTTTTTTTATGTATAGATATTAGAACGGTTAAGTTTTTTTACCCAATAGGATCTTCTTACTGAAGAGGACTTTTCTTAAACTATAGGCAAACCAACAAATAGAAACAGGACAATACATTAGCTTTTATCATACATTAAACAATACAGCTTACCTCAAGTAAGGTGTATTTGGGATATTAATATATTTTTAACTTGCTCATTTTCGCTAGCCTTTTTCTTGTTCTTCCTCTTCTTTTTGGCTGAACTAGAACCAGCATCAATAACCCTGTTCTGAAACAGGTTGTGTGAATGCAATTGGAAAAGGAGCGGGTTCAGGAGCTGGACCTGGTCTCGATCTCTTGAACTCATGGTGGGGTGGACGCATTCCTGAAGCTGCAAGTGAAATTGCACTTTCTGGTACAGCATCCCTAACAATAGCAGCTCAAACCTCTTGCTCTTGACTGACTGTGGTCTCGGAACATCCAAATTTTACTCACCATTGAAAACTAAAGTGGACACAAAAACAGGCAGCAGCCCTGGTGACTGGACAGTGTTGTAAGAAGGCTTTGCAAGATGCACCTTCACCGCAAATTCATTCAGAATGGATTGGCAAAACAACGTGTCCTGTATATATAGCCAAACAAGAACAAAGAGGAACATGTAGAAAAGTAAGAAGCAAAATAAACATTATTGTCACTACACAGTGCTGTAACTGGGGTATTCCAGATTCTCCTTGACTTCAAATTCACACAGGACAGATTTGAAAATTATGACCAGACAATAAAAAAGAGAAGCTTGTGGAAAGGCAAGAAGCAAGGCAACATTTTAAGCAAAATTGGCACCAACGTACCAAAACAATCTATATAATTAGTATAAAAACATTATGCTTCAGATCAGTGCATTTTTCTATTCACTTGTATGATCAATCAGAAGAGATTTCAAAACATCAATGATAGTGTAGAATGACTTGTGAATCAGGTATTTAAATATATAGACAACCAATGATAATTCATTTGAAAAAAAAAACTAATATTGCTTTGAAAATGGAGGGAAGCCATATAAGTTGTCACAACGAAGAATGTCACAGGCCTAAAACACAAAGCTAATACATGCATAAAGCCCCTAAAGAACAACAACAAAAGGATGAAGAAGAAAAGAATTGATAGCATTTGAAGAGGTAAAATTTACAATTTTGTTCACAAACCTCATGTAGAAGCGGACATCCTTCATCCTTTACCCTTTTTAGAATACTCTCAAGTGCCAGTTTCGCAACTTCTTGTTCAGCTTCTTTTCGAGGAAAGAAGGTGTTTGGAGAGGTATATTGTGCTCCATTTACCCACACAGTTGATCTAAACCTTGGTGCGTGTGAGGATCCTTCATTGAAAGTTTGATATACTGGGAGCTGTAAGGATGATCTTCGCGTGTATTCTTGCAGACGATTCTTGAACAACAAGCGCTCTGGAAGGCCTTAAGAAATTGCAGACGATTCTTGAACAACAAGAGCTCTGGGAGGCCTTAAGAAATCACGCAGATAAAATTTAACTCATCTGCATTATCAAATATAATCAAACTTCAAACAATTATATACAGAACGCTGCAAGCAACAAACTAAATATGAAATATAAAGGCACCCAGGTGGCCATCCCATACAATCAAAAGTCCTAGATGCAAAAAACTTAATGTCACTTGAGGTTCACTGAGCAAGATGAACAAGACCATCTGCTAGCTTGAGCGTACAAATTCAATAACATTGTTGAAACAAAAAATCATTAGATTTCAAGAATCAAATAGTTGAATTTACATTGTCAATAATAGTAGAGTGACCTCTTTACGAAACCGAGATAAACAAATTTTACATCAAACAATCAATGCTTATTCCTTAATCAAGTAATTATTCAATAATATCAGTCTAAATACACAACTCCAACAATTATTCCAGTAACATTAAATAATTTCTCTTCATAGCCAAGCAGAGAGATTTGTTACACTAACAAAATGCCTTCTT
>Ga0325411_1003133_pt1 | contig 18620 bp, 7 predicted proteins | sample PopdelMetagenome_13_FD_206181 | JGI IMG/M metagenome (GOLD analysis project Ga0325411, IMG submission 206181) | Populus deltoides microbial communities from Bellville, Georgia, United States - Xylem-PdIQD-R4 | ecosystem: Host-associated > Plants > Phyllosphere > Stem > Wood/Secondary xylem...
AGCCTAGGAGCATTTTATTGATATTTGATAAATTATTTTTTTATTTGAAAATATATTAAAATAATATATTTAATTTTTTTAATTTTAAAATCAACATATCAAAACAATCCAATTATTAAAAAAAAAATTGAAAAATTTTTAAAAATATTTTTTAATAGCAAAAACAAATACAATCATCATGGAACGTTTTCCATTTGGACCATCTAACAAACACATGCATTTCTTTTACTTTTATGTAATTAAATGTCGGTTTTTTTTCTTCTTTATATAACATGAAAGCTTTTTTTTTTCATTTATTAATATTCATAATCCGAGAGAGAATGTGATTTTTCAATTGAATATATATAAGGTATGAATTTCTTATACCCTTAGAACACACTAGATTGGTGGTTTGCGCAACACCGCGGGCCAGACCAAACTTATTTTTCAACTTGAAAAAAAAAAAGTTCAGGAGGCAGTTGTGTTCTTAAAGAAGTAAGGAAAACAAAAAAAGATAATCAAGTTAACCATGATTAATTTTATATTATGATAAAAAATTAGGCAACAATAACAAATAAATTAAAAATAATTGCCCTGTATAAAGTTGAGCTAACATGTGAAACCCGTGACCTACCACATGAGACTAGAATACCCCTATAGAAAGTCAGTACCAGTAAAAATCCATTGTAAAAATGGACATGGAAAAAAATATCCAAGGCAACCTGGTTAAATCTCTTTAACTCATGAAACGAGAGGTTAATAAAGTCTCAATCAATAAAATGATGAGGTATGAAGTCAAAAGACAGTTCAAATTAAAAAAAATTAAAAAAATAGCAATCAAAAGAATAAGAATCAAATCTAACATAAAACAAAATGAACTAAAATATTGAGAAATACAATTGAAAAAAAATTTCAATTAAGAGAATGAATTAAAATATTTAGGGAAACAATTAAAAAAAATCCAATTAAGAGAATGATATAAAATATTAAGGGATGCAATTGAAAAAATGATTTAGTTAAGAGAATAATTAAAAATTAAAAAATCAAAATAATAAGGATCAAATCTTAAAGGTGAAAAAACCAAAGGAGAATTAAATTGAAAGAAAATTCTAATTCCATGGATAATCTAAAATAAAAGAAATAACAATAAAAAGAAGATTGACCAAATCTAAAAGAAAAATAAATTGAAGGGTTGTTTTGAAGATGTGCAGGGGAAGTCTTTGAAACTGAGGAGGAGAGGGGAAAGAAGGAAAAAAAAAAAGAAACGGTCATTTGTGCAAGATCTTACATTTTTTTACTACACACACCGTCTAGAAATGGAGGTGACATCACAAGGATTAAAACACAATCATGGAAGCTGGAGTTTGGCTACCGAATGATGCCTTATATGTCGTCCAAACATAGCAGAAGCACTAACATGGGACCATATGAATTGTATTCGCAACCGTCTTTTTTAAATAAATTAATATGATATATGCCCAAATACTAAAGTGTCTTTGATCAGACTTGGTAATTACAAAGAAACTAAGAAAAGACAAAAGAAGTCCTTTACCAAGGACAATGACAATTTCAATGCAAGGACACTTCAATCTTTTCACTGTCCATATGAAAAGAAATACTTGGAAGTGCCCCTCTCCACTAGTCCATTATTATTTTTATTCAAAAGGGTATATTGGTTATTTTTCTATGAAAATAAAAATAAAAAGACTACTATATCCTTCTTCCAAGGCAATTTGTGCTTTGTCAATAAAGGTAAAATCATCATTTCACTGTTCCAATCCACAATGACAATGAGTTTGGCTATACAATTATCATAACCCAATTCCGGGTTATTCCCTAAAATTCACTCTTTTTTTAAAAATAAAATCAAAAAATAAAATAAAGGCTGTCAACATGGAGAAAGCAGGTTAGGGAATACAATTGCAATTTTAGAGGAAATTTAAAGCCTAATTGTACTCTATTATGCCCAAAAATTGGAGAATCAATGAAAATTCAAGGTCAAATTAAATGATTATTGGACGCATTTGCATAAAAATTAACTCCAGGGACATAATTAAATATTTAATAGGCCAATTTGATTTAATCATGGATCAAATTAAATTTTAATTATGTTTAAGAATTAATTTGGGTCCAATTGAAGGATTTAATTAAGTGCAAGGACTTAATTATACTTTAAATGGGTAAAATTAATTTTATTTGGGGCTTAATTGGTGAAAAATTAAGTTTGGGAGCCCAATTTGGGCTTAATTGAGAAAATTGGAATTTTAAGAGACCAAATTTAATTTTTATCAAGTTAATTGATTCAAATCAAGGGCAAAATCTATAGAAAATCAAAGTTTTGGGGTCAATTAGGGGTCAAATTGAAGAATTTCACAGCCAATGACCAATCCGCAAAAGGCGACGAACTATAGGGGCTTAATTGACAAAAACCTAGGGTGAAATTAAAAAAATTTAAAGTTTGATGGTCAATTAGAGGTCATATCGCATAAATTCAAGATCAAGGATCACATTAAAAAAAAAGCGCTTAAATACAGGGCTTTTGTTGAAGTTTGTCCGGGGGAAAAATTGCACAAAATTTAAAGTTTGAAGCCAATCAAGGGTGTAGATGAGATATGTAAACCCCCGCATAAACATAGGATCATAGAAAAAAAAAGGAGAATATTATTATTTCGAGAACGTTGCCTACGGGCAGGAAAAATATTATCGTGAAAATATTGCCTATAGCCAGGGAAAAAAATAAAAATAAAAACTATTTCTATGGGAATGATTGATAAGATTAGCTTCGGCTAATGACATTCGAGTTGGGATGACCGCGAATGATTTATAAGATAAGCTTCGATTAATGACATTTGAGTTGGGATGACCGGGAATGATTGATAAGATTAGCTTCGGCTAATAACATCCAAATTGGGATGACTGAGAATGATTGATAAGTTTAGCCTCAACTAATTATATTCGTGTTAGGATGACCAAGAATGATTCATAAGAGTAGGATGACCAAGAATGATTCATAAGAGTAGCTTTACATTCGTGTTGGGATGATAGGGAATAATTGATGAGATTAGTTTGATTAATAATAATACCCATATTGAAATGACCGGGTCTAAATTACGTAGTCAACTCCAGGCAAAGAGTTTAACTGATATAAATGAGTATCCAATTATAAAAAAATGAAGAATGTCTAAAATGATTCACGATGATCACCAGAAATTGGTTTTGGAAAATTAATGATTTCCTATAGAATATGAGGATTTGGATATATGTTAATTATATGCATGACTTTAAAAATTTAGATCTTATTTCTTGTGTTTTGTATGCTTATATAAATTAATGTTGTAACAGGACCTTCTCGCACCTAAGACGCCTAATAATCTTCCAGGACATTACTTTTACTAAAATTATGTAATATAAGCTAATTGATAGTAGTAATAGCAATAATTCGTTACATGTAGAAACTTGTAAAAATAAATGGAATTTACAATGCATGTCATGTATATTATACCTGTTTTATAAAGACAGTGTACTTAATTTAATTTGTATATGTATTCATCGAGAAAGACCTTTCAGTAGTTAATCTTTAACGTGCTTCTTATCCATAAATATTAATCATGTAAATGCGAGTAATTAATTGTGTGTGATGGTTGATGAGATACAATAGAAAGAATAATTAGTGCGATGAAATTACAATCTAGGATAATTGGATCGGGAATTGCTACGACGGGTGTTGTATGAAAAGATGATTATGAAGGGTTAATGTATATTCGATGATTAATGTCGATACTTGGGACGTCAAAATAAGAAAAGGAACTCTGCCGAAACTTTGGTAAAACAGTGATAATTTGATATATTACTAGAATTAGAAATACATCAAGATCTAACTATTTGACAGTTTCCGGGATGGATCGGTTGACCGTTACACCAACATACAAAAAAAAATTGCCCAAATTTTTAAGTACCAAACCATAAGAATTAATTATAAATGCTTATGAAATCGTTAGGCGTTGCAAGATAAAACAAAAATCGAAGGACCAAATTGAAAAAGGTCAAAACGACACTGTTTTAATGTTATTATTTATCTTCTTAAAATTTTTCCACCGAAAATCTGCTTTGGTTACCTACTTTACAGGTGTATTTAATGCATCTAACCTTCATCAAATTTGGCAAAATTTGCACGAACTAATCACTTGACATCCCTCTACGCCTCGGTATGGTCCTCACCGACTCATTGGCAACACAGAGGACGTGTCAGCGGCCCAAATTGGCCAACTCAGACAGCCATGCACTGTCAAATTTGACAGTTCATGGTGTCTACTTTGAACCAACAGTTGAGATCCTTCCCACTAGAATCAAGGGCCGAAAGTTTTTCTCAGTAAAGACAAGATTACCCTCTTCCAACCCCTATAAATATGGGTGGATTTTATGGCCTGACCATGAAGAAAATCGGGTCCAAAAAAAAAAATACTAGTCATCCCCCTGTTTCCATTACTCTTCTCTCCCCGTCAGCCTTCTGCGGCTCTCTCCACCTCTTCCACAGCTGCCTTCTCCAAAGAGAATACCAACAACCCCAACCTATACACCCCCATGAACACCAACTCCTCCCTTAGTGATCGTTATCTCCCACAAAAGTGAACAGTGACACCGTTGCAAACTTCTTCCTGCACCACAGCAACCCAATCACCAACACCTTTGGCCACCACCACTATCACCGCCGGCTTGATCACCATCCTCTCTTGGCCACCACCACTATCACCGCTGGCTTGATCACCATCCTCTCCACCACACTTCTCCCTCTCCACTGATTGCTTCTCCCTCTTCCTCCACAGCGGCAGCATCTTCAACAGCCCATCAGCACCACCATTTTTATTTTCTTCCTTCTCCAGCATCGATAAAAACAACATCAGCGCGGAATCCTCCACAGACGCCACCACCAACTTCAGGTCGACCACCCAGACCAGCATCTCCTCCATAGCCTGGGTAGCCTCTTGCTCCCCTTCCCCTTCTTCCTTTTCTTCTTATTCTTCTTCTTCTTCTCCTTGCAGAGTTCTACTGTTTTGAACAGTAGAATGTGAATTATAATTCATGTCCATTGTTCCAGTGGACTTTGGGCTGGGTCAATTCTGGCCCAGCCAATTGGTTGGGCCGGTCCCGTCCCAGACCAAAAAATAAAAAAGAGACGTTGGGCCGAGATCAGCCCAACCCCTTCTTGGGTTGAGCCTGACCCAGTTGATGGGCCGACCTAGCCCACACATTTAATGTTATATTATATTATTTTTTTGCATAAAAAAACAAAAAAATCCAAAAAAAATCCAAAAATCCTAAAAAATTTTAGATTTTTTTGCATGTTTTTCTACCAATTTTGCTTAATATTGGGTTGTATTTTTACACTGTAAAATACAAACCCGGTATTCTCTGAAATATTTCCATTAAATTAATTTTCCTTTTAAAAAACAAAAAAAAATATTTTGTTTCCATGTATATGGCTAAATCCTAAAACTTTTCCAAGCATATTTTCATTAAAAAAATTGCATCTTTATCATGTTTTGAAAATCCAAAAAAAAAAAATGGATATCATAACCAATTTATGATCAACCATTAGGGTTTGACCAAAATATCAAAAACCTTTTTCCAATTTTTTTAGGGTCCAGATGTAGACTTTAATATATGTGGGGTGTAACATTACATGATAAAGTATACCCTCATATACTAAAGATACAAGGTGTAAATAAATGCGATGATAAAATTCAGATTTTAGAATGGTTAGGATTTAATCCAATAAGGTAGAGACTCTCTTATGAAGAGAGATCTGTCTTGAACCTTAGAAAAGACTAACGAATAGAAACCCGATCTAGAAAAACAATCAAATAACAATGCAGCTTACCTTAGGTAGGGTGCACTAAGGGTGATGCGTCTTCCCTTTTCACAACCAATCCCCTACACAGACTCTCGCATACCATAGGTTCCTAGTGACAATAATACTAGGTGGCGACTCTTGAACATTAATCATAATTTTATGATTAAATCCAAAAACCTTTCCAATACAACACTTCATCAGGGAGGCACGACATAAAGCCTCGTCGTCACGGCGCACCTTGCGACAACAATAATAAATCCATAGTAAAAATGGGAGCTCTTTTAGTCTCTTTTAATAAAAGACTTATTTATAGTAGGCTTTTTAATTTTAAATCTAATTAAATTCTACTTGAAGTTGAGAATATGTCTTGGATGACGTGATATACACTTTTTGAATAATTGAAGTGGCTGGATGTTTTGTCAAATATTCTTGAATAATTAAAATAGGTGGATGTTTTATGAAGGATGATGTCCATATATACATTTGGCTTCAAAACAAATTGTCCCCACAGTCAGTCTTCGGGGTGGGTGCCTTTCTGACATTCATTCAATGCAGTTGTGTGAAAACATCTGTCGATAACCATGTTTCAAATGATGACAATATAAGATTGTCCTTCAAATGCAGCATTGTTCCATAGTCAGTCTTGGTGGTGTGCATCTTTTCGCCATTCAATTACATTCATTCGTGTATCCCCATCGATCGCTAGCCATGTTTCAAAAGATGATGATATGAAACTGTTCTTCAGGTACATCTTTGTTTCTCCATTGCTGATAGAGTTCACTAGAGCATGGACTATTTTGGAATGACATTGCCCCCAGTATGATTTGAATGTGCTCGTTCATTGATTATCTTTCTTTGAACATCATTGTCTTCAGTTCACTGATTCATCATTTAATTATCTTTCATTGCCTCATAGCTGATTTGAATACTGCTTGTTTTTCCTTTTCAGGGTCCATTGTATTGCCCCCAGCTGCTTAACGTTTCAAGGAGTGTCGAGGACTTCAATGTCATTTCTATCAAGGATTTCACAGACTCAATCGATGTTCTTTTGTGTCCGATAATCTTCCTTGTTTTTGGTATTAACTCTCATTTTTCAAAGATCATGTCTGTTCAAAGTCTAGTTTGTTGAAATGAAATCAAAGATGTCCTTTTTTGAAAAGACCTTTTGAAAATCAAGCTTTTTGATTAAAGACCCAACACACGTTATTCGAAATATACAGTCCTTTGATTGACATGTATTTTGAAAACAGAAATTGACCCGTTGTAAGACTAAAATGGCTTTTTTCTTTTCTTTTTTTCATGGTTCTTTGTATCCATGTTAGACTCTGATTTTGGTATATCTTTTGATGGTATGTGATGAGGTGACCTTTTATGGATTTCAAGAAACAAGATGTTCAATTCAACACTTGAGGCTTTATCAAGAAAGATTGTTTCTTTTTCTTAGCACCAATTTTATCAACATGCATAATAATTAGTAGCTTGATTCATGAAGTCACGACTCTTATGGAAAAGCTCTTCAAGTTTTGAGAGCGTCATTTATCGGTTCAAATTGTTTGCTTGATTAAAAAGAGCTTTTAAAAGCACGTAATGCAAGCTATGGTTCATGGCTATGAAAGAAAGGAATTTTGCAGGCTCAAAAGGTGTTTGAGGGTTTCAAAGACCTAGGATCAACATCAACTATTCATCAACTCTTTTTCTATTGTTGTCTTTGTACAGGAAACCACATAACCTTGTTAACCTCAAAGATCAGATTTCTCTTAACATAAGTCATAATGCAAATCCACCTTTCCTTGATGAATAACCAACCTTAATCATCTGATAACATCAGAGGCTTTATAATGGATACCAAAAGTCACGTTTATAGCTTAGTCTTTTTTTCTGGTATTGACTTTTGTTGTGCCTTTCTTTGATTGAAATTTATTTTGCTCTTCATAGACTTGATAGGTGTTCTCCTTCCTTTATCTTTGACTTGCCTTTAAGTGAAGGCAATTTCAACTTCTTTTTTTTTTTTTTTTGCTTTCTCATAACCTTCCTCAAAATTTTCTTATATGCCCCCAGTCTATGTGTTTTCTTTTAGCCCTCTCTCAATCATTGGACTTTTGTTCTAGGCCTTCTCCTTTATCCATTAATTATATCAATGTCTTCAAAATATCTCTCATTCGCCCCTAGTGTGGGGTGCGATCCTAGTCAGGGTTTTTATGAAAAGAATATTCTATCCAGCTCAAAATGGGACTACAAGGGATATAATCTTTAGAAAGTGAAGGGATAACAAAAATGGCCTTTTCTCATTTCAAGCAAGGACAGTTAGAACCGATAAATTTTGACCTCGTCCAATGTAATGATTGGGACTTGTAAGAATCATGATTCACGAGTCCATAACTACCGAATCCACTACATGTCATTATGCATACTGCTAAAACTTAGCTACATGATGTGTGGTTTGGTTTCATGTAAGGGCTCAAAATTTGTTTGGTCACCTCATTTCATTTCAACAAGCATCGAGTCATTTTTGTAATCAAAACACTTTTAAATCTTCAGGATTGATTAATTTTGATCAAAATATTTTGTCAGAATGAAATGCTAAACATCTGTTGATTTAAAAACAACAAAGAAACAAAGACAAGACATGTTTCGTTAAATGATGAGATGTGATCCCAAAACAAAATGCAAAATTCCATAACAATATGATTGACAATTCATCGTCATTCTTGAATCAGCTTTTCTGGCAATATCTGTGTTTTGCCAAGCATTTTCGATCATATGTCATTCTGAAGATGTTCAGGGGACAATATAGCCAATGACACCCTCCTTCACAGACTCCACTCGTCTCTTGCTCACCAACTTCCAGACTCGCTTCTTGAAATTCTTGCATTTGTTCAATTGAAATGGTCGAGGACCCTACCATGACATCACATATCTTGTCTGGATTATACCACATAGAAAACGGTAGTTGCATGGGATTTGTCAGAGTCAGGAAAAAGTCTGGAATCTGGCAGATGCTGGTAAATAAACTCACATGGCAAAAGAATGTCTATCTTCGGCAAAGACATTGGAGTAGTCGATGATACAGCGAGACTTGGCTAGACCACATAATTAAGGTTTCCCACCGTCAGAGTCTTCTTTTGATGTATCTCTCATCATTGTTCTGGAATCCTAGGCAGAACCTTCAATCTTTCCCATCTTGATAGCTTGTTTAATTTTTATGGCAATCCACACAACTTCATGTCAATCTTCCAATGTTGTTGTTGTTTTAGGATTGCTGGAAACCTCTCAATAGCTAGGTAATCCTGGCAGCGCACAAAAACAAAAATGTGGGGAATCACACATTGTCAAAACTGGAAGAGAACCTGATGAATCGAAAACTCTTCTATTTCCTCAATGACAGTGCAGCAAATAGCCCCCTGTAAAGGGAGTTCTGTTGAAGTTTCAGTCCTCTTCATATTGTTTAGTCCAGGTTTTTCTTTTCTCCCTACTTCTGTATTTCAATGTTGACACTAGTGGGAGAAGATTATAGATAATCTGAAACTACTACATCCCCTCTTGGATTCCTCACTTGCAAATCCATAAACAAAATTTTACAAAGAGAGCTCTGCCACATAGAAGTTTGATGTATGCTCATGTTTTTCAGACCAAGTCTTGCTCTTCAACCTTCTACAGTGTCTTCGTGTTGAAACTGATGAGAGAAATGTTTATAGCATATGCAACTAATAAATCTCCTCTTGCATTCCCAACTTGCAGAGCCATAAACAGATTTTTGTAGGGAGAGCTCTGTTAGTTAAAGTTCAGTGTCTAACCATGTTTTTTTTTTCAAACCAACATCTTGTGCCACTGAACTGGAATTGAGCTCATAGTTGGGGTAACTTCAAAAAAGACTAATGCACCATGCACAGAAGGCTAGCAGCTATTGGGTGCCATTGGAAGATGTGGAGGCGATGCACAGTTAAAAGTGCAGTTGAACCAGAAAGGAGATCATCTTTAATTGATGACTAAAGGTGTTGTTGTTGCTATTTAGGACTGAAATGAAGGAAAATACAGAGCGTCGATGTTGTGGCCACTACTGGTAGAATGCTGACAATAAAAGCCAATCATTTTTTTTGTGTCCCGTAGACTAACGGTGTTCCCACAGAAGGTTGTGCATGCATTCTTTTTTCTTAGAGCTCAGCACTTGTTCAAGCAGATGTGAGTCTAGCTACTTCACCTTCGATGCTCCAATTTTCTTTTGACAATAAACCTTTGTCTAACCTCTTTCTTCATTTTCCCTCATATTTTCCAATCAGGTGTAGCACATCTCATGTGGGGGAACCTACTTTTCAGCCCGGTACATGCATGGTAAATGTATGAACATGTAATCTATATGAGGAACTCGCCCTTCGAGGGGTGACATATGATCGCAACTCTTGCATGATGAAACAAGAATCTTGATTCTTGCACAAACTCTACAATGAAAATTTTCTGAGCGACGGTCATTGTGTCACCCACAAGCCTTGAGTTCAAGAAGCTTCAAGAAGGGCTTGCTCAGATGCAAGACAATGTGTACAAAGCATACATCCTAAAGGCAGGTTCTAATCTTTTTACGTGAGGCAAATGGTAGGTTTACTACTTGGTCTCTAAAAAGGATCTCTCGTTATCCCAGTGATCACCCTCTTGAAGGCAATATAGGGGCCCAGCAGGCAATGAGATGGCACGTGTACCAACTGTTACCAGTCTAAACACTCAACGAAGAGTTGGGATTTACACAAACTTAAACCTTGACTAAAAGTCATAAGGTAAGCTGTTAGTCCCCCTCCTAACCTGAAGCTTGTATGTGCTTTAAAAAATTACAATATGGGATGCATGAAACAATTCTATACAATGCAAGGATAAAAAAAATAAGACAAAACGCAAAAAACTTAAACACATCAAAAACACAAAGCTTAGTCCAATAATGTCAGAAAAAATATCTTCCCCAGTGGACTCGCCATTCTGTCGCACGTGAACCGTGCGGCGTCCGGTTTTGGCGATTTTTCATCTCGTTTGTTTGCTTTGATTTGATTCATTGGGAGTCGCCACCTAGTATTTAATTGAGGGCTACTAGGAAACCCGGGTGCACTGGTCTTATCAGAGATTCATGAGTAAGGGACTGGTTGTGGTTAGATAAGGTATTAGCACCCCTAACGCACCCAACTTGAGGTAAGTTGCTTCGTGGCTTTGATGTGTTAAAGAAGTTTTAAAAATTTCATTCCTTCATCAATTATTAGAAATACGTCTTACGTGTAAGTTCATAATCTTTAACCGTGAGCAAATCAAAATATTAAATTCTTCTTTATTCTTTGTAATTTTATCATAAAAAAAAAAACATTCATAAACAAAATACAAACAACACATCCACTTTCACTATACTTTTCTTTCTTTTCTTTTCTTTTCTTTTTCTTTTTTTTTACATCCACGCTACAAATTATAAAAATTCAAAACTAAATAAGAATTACATTAAACAATTTAAAATTTACAAAGAGCCCCTAAAACTCCATAAATTGCAAGTAGGGTCGTCTACACCACCAATATCTCGAAATATGCTCCAGGGACCAATCTGTAATTTTCCAAAGTTTGGGGACTAAACTGTAATTTTCACAAATTGAGGGACCAAATTGAATTTTCATCATCTTCAACCTCAAACCCAGAATTTTCACAGATTACCTACTGTTCTTTCCAGATTTCTAACTCAAAATTCACCATTTACACAAATCATAACTCAAAATCATCATCTTCACCTACAATCTTCCATAATCAACTAAATAATCAATTACTCACAACAATCAACCCATAACATTCAAATTAATTCATCAATCAACCCAAAACACAATCTTCAAAACCTTAACATTTATCAAAACAGAAATTTAAAGCTCAAAGAACACACATTATACATTTAACAACATAAATCTTACCTTTAAACTTATTTTCTTCAACTCCTTTGTATTTGCCTTCTAATTTCCCTCTTTTCTCTTCTTCTTCTTCCCCTTTTCTTCTCTTCTCCCGTCAATTTTTTTTCACTCTTAATTTCAGATCTCTTTTTTTTTTAACTTCCTATTTATAATTATCATCTCTTTATTCAATTACTACTATACCCTTCATTCATTTATTCCTATATCTAAGCCTTCAAGGGCTTTGTAGCCTTTTCCTATCTTTTTTAATTCAAAACATTACATTCTCCCCACCTTATAAAAGTTTCATCCTTGAAACTTAATAGAAAAGATTGAATACTTACCGAGATTATCGAAAAGATGAGGATACTCCTCACGCATCTTATCCTCGAGCTCCCATGTCGCTTCCTCATATAAATGACCTTTCCATTTCACTTTCACTAAAGCTATATCCTTCGACCTAAGCTTCCTCACTTATCAGTCGACTATAGCTTCCGGTTGCACCTCATAAACCATATCATCTCTCAATTCAATGGGATGAACCTCTAACACATGTGATGGATCTGACATATACTTCCTTAGCATGGAAACATGAAATACCGAATGAATAACAGACAAGTTTGGTGGTAATGTTAACCTATAAGCAACTGCCCTAACTCTCTCTAGAATCTCATACGGTCCAATGAATCGTGGACTCAACTTGCCTTTCTTCCTAAACCTGAATACTCCTTTTATCAGTGATACTTTTAAGAACACACAATCACCCACTGAAAACTCTAAGTCACGCCTTCTTCTATCCGCGTAACTCTTCTGTCTACTTTGAGTTGTTTGAAGCTTCTTTCTAATTACCTCTATCTTCTCTGTGGTCATCTGAATCAACTCCGGTCCCATTAGCCTATTCTCACCAACCTCAAACCAACAAACCGGTGATCTACACTTCCGACCATATAAAGCCTCATAAGGTGCCATCTCTATGCTAGCCTGATAACTATTGTTGTAAGCAAATTCCACTAATGGTAAGAACTTACTCCAACCAACTCCAAAATCCATAACACAAGCCCTTAACATATCCTCCAAGATCTGAATAGTCCTCTCAAATTGATCATCTGTCTGTGGATGAAAAGTTGTACTCAACTGCACTTTAGTATCCATAGCTTCTTGGAATTTCACCTAAAACTACGATGTAAATTGTGGACCTTTATCTAACACTATCGAGATTGGCACTCCATGCAACCATACAATCTCACTAATAAACAATTCCGCCAACTTTGCATATCCATTGTCGCATGTCATTAAATCCGCGCGGCATCGGCTAGCGATTTTTTCGTTTTCTCATTTCCTTATGATTTGTTCATTGGGAGTCGCCACCTAGTAATTGATTGCGGGCTACTAGGAAACTGGATGTACTGGTCTCGTCAGAGATTCACGGGTAAGGGACTAGTTGTGGTTAGGGAAGGTATTAGCACCCTTAACGCACCCTACCTGAGGTAAGCTGCTTCGTGGACTTGATGTGTTAAAGAAGTTTTAAAATTTGATTCATTCATCGAATTTTAGAAAATACAACTTACACTTACATGTAAGTTCATAATTCTTTATCCGTGAACAAATCAGAACATTAAATTCTTCTTTATTCTCGCAATTTTATCCAAAAAAAATTCATAAACAAAATACACACCACATTCACTTTCAAGCTTCGTGGACTTGGTATGATTTAAAAATAAAATTTTAGCTCAATTATAAGGCTTTGATAAATCAGTTATTAGTTCCCAAAATATATGTAGATGCATGTTCTACATTTTTATGGAAAATACAACATGATTTTTATCTGTCCTTTAGATATTTGTGCATCTAAATTAAAATATTAAATTCATTTTTTTTTCTTTTGATTCAATAAGATACATAAAAAAAATACAAACACACACACATTTCTTTACTATATTTTTTTTCTTTTTTCTTTTCTTTTCTTTTTTCCCTTTTTTTTTTACATCCACAATACAAAATAAAAATTCAAAACAAATAAACAAAAAATACATTAAAATTACAATAACATAATCAAAAAATTACAAAACAGTCCCTAAAACTCCAGAAATTGCAGGGAAGCCCTTCTGCCAGCGCAGGAACAGTGGTGGCGCGTGAGTCCACGCCGCCGCTAAAGCAAACGGCCGAGATCGACTTCTTCTCCTCTTCCCTTCTGCACCGCCGGCGACGCCGTGACCTGCAAAACAACAAAAAAACGCAATAACACAGTCGATTCTCTCCTCCTTAGATCTGTTAAAATCTGCTTCTCTCTCCTTCTTCCTCGACTAGCAGATCTGTTGTGGAGTGTTGAGTGGCTCACCGGCGACTCGAGCGGTCGGTTACCCACTGGACCGGGTAGATCGCCGACCCTTCTTTCTTCTTTGGCTGGCGGCGAGGCAGGCAGAGGATTAAGCAAGGTGAAGAGACCACCTCAAGCTTCGGCTCCCTTCTCTTCTCTTTCCCCTGTGGCCGGCGTTGATGGGTCTATGGGCGCTGGAGGAACGCCTGGAGGAGAGGAGCTGGTCCGATGCGGGAGATGGGGGTGCAGCGGTGGCTGACTTCTATGGATGAAGAAGGAGAACAAACTGGCTGTGAGAGGAAAGGATAGAGGGAGTGTTGGCTGTTGTGGAGAGAACCGGCTGAGGGAAAGGGGGGAGATCTTGGCTGGTCCGTGAGTCTGGTGAGGGGGAGAGTGGTCGGCTAGGAAGGTCTGGTGAGGGGGAGAGTGTTTGGGCTAGGGGACTAAAAAAATCACCCGGGGGGGGGGGCGGCGGTTTGAAGAAGATCAGAGGAAGTAGAGGGGGCTCTCTGCTCTTCAGCCAAAATCCCCGTGGGGCGGCGGCTTCCCTCTACAGAAGATAGGTTTAGGGAAAATTTTAGGGTTTTTTTTTGTGTGGTTTGTGTTGCCTCCTCCTTAATTGTAAAATTGCCCCCTCTCTATGTGTGTTGAAGGCTGCTATATATAGGCAAAATATTGTTTGGGCCTCAAAATTGGTCCCTCAACTTTCTCTTTTTTTTTGTAAATTTTGATTTTTCTTATTTTTTTGTATTTTTTGAAAACGAGCAATATCAATGTCGATTTAAATGAGGAAAATCAGTGATTTTAAAAATGACGCGTGAAGAGTCGAACGCGTTTAGAAAACCTTTGAAAATTTAAATTCTTTTGAGACGACGCTGAAAATGCTAAAAATGATGCAAATATATTTAAAACATATTTTTTTGGATTTTCATTGTTTTTCGCTATTTTTGGATTTTCTGAAAATTTTATCAAATAGGTGGGTCAAAAATTGAGTAGCAACAGATGCCCCCTCTTTACAATGCTTACGAAGCAATACTCCTCAATGTTTTGCATAGTAAGCTTTGTAAAGAAAAGAAAAAGAAAATGATCTCATTATCTTAGGCGACCTGCCCCTTTTGAAGAAAAGTGGTCTATTTTCAGGGGTGACCTGCCCACACATACTCAAAGTGGTCTATTTTCAGGGGCGACCTGCCCACACACTCACACTGGTCTATTTTCACGGGCGACCTGCCCACACATACTCAAAGTGGTTTATTTTCAGGGGCGACCGGCCCACACACTCATACTGGTCTATTTTCACGGGCGACCTGCTCACACATACTCACTTTGGTTTTGATTGGGTTTACTTGAGATCCCATCTGGCGATCTAACAAGAACAAAAATTGGTGTGTAGCTCGGTTAACCTGAAATCCCATCTAGCGATTCCCTTTAACCAAAGCTAAATTCTGCATGGTTAGGCTAAACTGAGATCCCTTTGCCGATCCCCTATTACCAGAACCAAAACTCTTGTGTGCGGTTAGGATAGACTGAGATTCCTTTCGCCAATCCCCTCTAACCAGAAGCAAAATCTGTGTGGTTGGGTTGAACTGAGACCCCTTCGCCGATCCCTTTCAACCAGAACCAAAACTCCTGTGTGCGGTTAGGATAGACTGAGATTCCTTTCGCCAATCCCCTCTAACCAGAACCGAAACTCTTGTATGGTTAGGATAGAATGAGATTCCTTTCGCCAATCCCCTCTAACCAGAACCAAAATCTATGTGGTTGGGCTGAACTGAGACCCCTTCGCCGATCCCCTTCAACCAAAACCAAAACTCCTGTGTACGGTTAGGATAGACTCAGATTCCTTTCGCCAATCCCCTCTAACCAAAACCGAAACTCCTTTATGGTTAGGATAGACTGAGATTCCTTTCGCCAATCCCCTCTAACCAGAACCAAAATCTATGTGGTTGGGCTGAACTGAGACCCCTTCGTCGATCCCCTTCAACCAGAACCAAAACTCCTGTGTGCGGTTAGGATAGACTGAGATTCCTTTCGCCAATCCCCTCTAACCAGAACCGAAACTCCTTTATGGTTAGGATAGACTGAGATTCCCTTTGCCAATCCCCTCTAACCAGAACCAAAATCTGTGTGGTGGGGCTGAACTGAGACCCCTTCACTGATCCCCTTCAACCAGAACCAAAACTCCTATGTGCGGTTAGGATAGACTGAGATTCCTTTCGCCAATCCCTTCTAACCAGAACCAAAACTCCTGTATGGTTAGGATAGACTGAGATTCCTTTCGCCAATCCCCTCTAACCATAACCAAAACTCCTGTGTGTGGTTAGGATAGACTGAGATTCCTTTTGCCAATCCCCTCTAACCAGAACCAAAACTCCTCTGTGTGGTTAAGATAGACTGAGATTCCTTTCGCCAATCCCCTCTAACCAGAACCAAAACTCTTGTGTGGTTAGGATAAACTGAGACCCCTTCGCCGATCTCCTTTAACCAGAACCATAATCCTATGTGGTTAGGATAGACTGAGATTCCTTTCGCCAATCCCCTCTAACCAGAACCAAAACTCTTATGTGTGGTTAGGATAGACTGAGATTCCTTTCGCTAATCCCCTCTAACCAGAACCAAAGTCTGTATGTGTAGCTCGGTCAACTTGAAATCCCATCTGGCGATTCCCTTTAACCAAAGCTACATGAGATCCCATCTGGCGACCTCCTTTAACCAAAACCAAAAAAAATGTAAAAAGTGGTCTCATTGTAATGGGTGACCTACCCAGATGAAAGAATGTTAAAAACGGTCTCATTATGATGGGTGACCTACCCAAGTGGAAAAAATGATGGTCTCATTGTGATGGGTGACCTACCCAGATGAAAGAATGTTAAAAACGGTCTCATTATGATGGGTGACCTACCCAAAGAAAGATGGTCTCATTATGATGGATGACCTACCCAGGTGGAAAAAATAATGGTCTCATTGTGATGGGTGACCTACCCAAAGAAAGATGGTCTCATTATGATGGGTGACCTACCCAGATGGAAAAAATGTGACTTACCTGGCAAAAAGACTTGGTAGGCGAAGTCCTGACAGGATAAGGCTGACAAACGGCGCTTCTTGATTGCAGGGTTGACTTGAAGACTCCTCTTGATGACAGGGTTGATCTCCTCGTTTCTTTGAGATTCTCCTACTAACAGGGTTCATCTCATTCTCTTCTCGTTCCAGGATCTAAACCGATTCTTTGTTATCATCAACTCAATGATTCTTTCTTTGTCCACAATCTTGCTGGACTTCATTGAGGATCTTCCTGTAACAATCACAAGTATGTACAGTGCTTTGAGGTTAGATGGCATGCATGCATCCTTACCTGATTTGAAATATAGGTCCCCCCCTCTTTGATGATCCATCGTCATAGGGTGTCCTTGTTTGCCTTCCAAAGCTTTCTTTGTTCTTTCGATGCATTGGCTCATTTGCGTGCTAGCCTTCCACTCAAATGCAAGTACAATGCCCATATTAGGTTGTCCACGGCGATTACTACTCTCGTTGTTTATCAAGTTGGACTCTGCCCCCCAAGTATGGTGTTGCTTGATTCATCATGAAGGATTTTCTCTCCTGGATTCTTCTGAGAATTATCCTCTGATTGGTTGTGTGCATCTACAACACCCATCAAGATTGTCAACCAGTCATAAACTTGCTCAAGTTGAAACGATACTCTTCAAGTATATGTTATCACCAGTCTTCATGGAAATCATCTAGTCGTCCAGACATACATCTCATACCTTGCAGTAAAAGGCTCATCGTTATAAGCTTCAAGTTCTTCTCTATAGATTCCTTTCAGCTTGTCAAATCAGATCGTGAAAAGAAATGCATTGGAATTATCAATGATGCTCATCACCCATATTCATGCGGTGAAGTGTGCATTTGAGCTTCAAAACAGATGGTCCCACAGTCAGTCTTGATGGGTGCATCCTTCTAGCATTCATTCAAATGCAACTGCATATGACATTTGTCGGGAATCATAACTATGTTTCAAAGGATAACCCAAGATGAAGATGTCCTTCAGATGTAACGTTGCTCATCAAGTGTTGTTGAAATTCACTATATCACAGACTGTCTTTGAACAACATTGCCCCCAGCAATGATCTGAATGCTCGTTCATCTGTTTATACTCAAAAAGTTTTTCTTTGTCATTGCTAGATGCTAAACATAACTTTGATGGACTTTAAAGAGTCATCATCTGATTCTTTCTTTGCCCCCAGCTGATCTGAATACTGCTTGTTTTCCTTCTCAAGGTCCATTGTATTGCCCCCAGATGGTCAACTTTTCAAGGTGTGTCGAGCAATGTTGATGTCATTCTTGTCAAGGATTTTGCAAATTCAACCGATGTTCTTCTTGTTTGACAATCTTTCTTGTTCTGGAATGAAATCAAATCTTTCAAAGATCATGTCTATTCAAGTCTAATTATTGAAATGAAATCAGAGAGATGTTAGTTTTGGAAAAGATCTTTTGAAAATCAAGCTTCTTCGATCAAAGATCCAACATACATTATTCAATGTAATCCTTTGATTGTCTTGTATTTTGAAAACAGAAA
>Ga0325411_1003136_pt1 | contig 18610 bp, 12 predicted proteins | sample PopdelMetagenome_13_FD_206181 | JGI IMG/M metagenome (GOLD analysis project Ga0325411, IMG submission 206181) | Populus deltoides microbial communities from Bellville, Georgia, United States - Xylem-PdIQD-R4 | ecosystem: Host-associated > Plants > Phyllosphere > Stem > Wood/Secondary xylem...
GTTGTGGTCCTCCGGAGCTCTGACTTATGATATATCGAGGAAACAAAATTTTCTTATGAGGGCGGCTTTGATGTGGACTATCAATGATTTTCCAGCTTATGGAATGCTTTCTGGTTGGAGCACGCATAGGAAACTAGCATGTCCATACTACATGGAAAACAACAAGGCATTCACGCTAGCAAACGGAGGTAAAGCTTTTTTTTTTTTTACTGTCACCGTCACTTCTTGCCACTTAATCACAGGTACATAAAGAACAGAAAAGATTTCTTTGTTGGCAGAGTTGAAAAAAATGTTGCATCCCCGCGTCTTTCTGGTGAAGAATTGCATGATGTTGTATCAGAGTACGGTGACATTGTGTTTGGCCTTCAATCAGGTAAGCAAAAGTTTCCTGGTTTTGGTTTGACCCATAATTGGGTAAAGCGAAGTATCTTTTGGGAGCTTGCTTATTGGAAGACCAATCAGCTCCGCCATAACCTTGATGTCATGCACATCGAAAAGAACGTGTTTGAGAACATTTTCAACACCGTCATGGATGTGAAAGGGAGGACAAAGGACAACATCAAGGCTAGATTGGATATAGCTTTATATTGTAACCGTAAAAATATGAAGTTGGTTTATTATGAGTCACGGGTCGCAAAACCAAGAGCAAGCTTCGTGTTAGAGAAAAACGCACAACTGTTAGTCTATAAATGGCTTAAGAGTCTAAGTTTTCCGGATGGACATGCATCGAACATATCAAGGCTGGTTAATATAGAGGACTGCAGATTGTATGGAATGAAGAGTCATGACTGCCATGTGTTTATGCAAACACTCATCCCATTAGCTTTTCATGATTTGTTGCCAAAGGGAATATAGGATGCACTCACGAAGATCAGTCATTTCTTAAGAGATATATGCTCTAGCAAGTTGAATGTTGAGCACATTGAGAGGCTTCAAACGAATATCGTCAAGACACTATGCAAACTTGAGATGATATTCCCTCCATCATTTTTTGACTCAATGGAGCATCTCCCTATACATCTACCGTTCGAGGCAAAAGCTGGAGGACCGGTCCAATATAGATGGATGTACCCATTCGAACGGTTAGATATTACAGTTGAAATGTAATTCATATATAATAAAAGTATTTTCTATGTTTTTCTTAATTGAAAATACTTGATTAATTCAATGCAGGTACTTGTTTAATCTCAAGAAAAATATTAAGAACAAGGCGCATATTAAGGCTTCGATATGTGAGGTCTATATTGTTGGGAGATCTTAACATTTATCTCATACTATTTCGAACCTCATCTGAGAACGAGAATCAATCGCATTCCACAACATGATAATGGCGGTGAAATGACTTCCAGTAAGAACTTGTCAATATTCTCTAATATTGGACGACCCACACCTAAAAATGCCGTAAGAGGAAGATATTTGTCGGAATTAGAGTTCAAATAAGCACACAACTATGTTCTATTTAACTGTGATGAGCTGAGACCTTTTATTCAGTAAGTTTATATATGTGTAATACTAATTAAACTTTGTCAGTAATATACTGTTAATTATATATTGTAATATCATATACTCATTATCACTTGCAGGCAACATCGACAATATTTGCTCTCCAATAATTCACAGCTGACCGAATCTCAGATCTTTCAAATACAAGATGAATAATTTGCCACGTGATTCAGAACACATGTAAGCACTATCACAAACTCATTCTAACTTGCAAAATTACTATACGTATAGATGTCATTACGAGATTCTCGTTCATTTACTGTTTATTGATATACATTACATACAAGGTTTATCAAATGGGAAGGAGTGCGCCTAAGTCATTGTCTTCACTAAGCCTGGGGCCTGAAAGAAAATGTAAGTGCTACAATGGGTACTTTATCAATGGATATGTTTTCCATACTGAAGAATACGGGCAAGAAAGAAAGACATACAACAACGGTGTTTGTGTTAAGGGATCCACTAGTAGTGAGTTAGAAGTTGACTACTATGGTAGATTAGAAGAGGTCATCGAATTGTAAAATCATAACGAGCAGAATATAGTGTTTTTATTCAAATGCTATTGGTATGACCCAATTGACAGAGGAATCAGAGTTGATTTGCACTATGGTCTGATCGAAATCAACTCAAAAGCTAGACTTCGCAACATAAACGATGTCTTTGTTTTCGCAAAGCAATGTCAACAAGTTTATTACACATATACCCCTTCATTTAGAAAGGATCGATCAAGAGTGGATTGGTTGTCGAGGTTGTTCAGGATGAGAACGAAGACACAAGTGTGCAAGATGAAGTCTTTCAAGTTAGTGAGTTGGTTAAACCATATCGAGTTGCTCCTTCGATTGAATTGGAAGAAAATTCAAATTTTCATGTTTTCGATGATAATCTTGTTGATGTTGACGCAAAGGAGTTGAATGTTGTTTTGAGCTCTAGCAGATAAGCAAATGTCGATGAAGAAGATGATATTCATATTGAAGATTGCAATGAAGGTGATGACTATTCAATTGATGACGAAGAAAATTCTGACTAACTATCAAAATGAAGCCCTGTGTAAAACCTTTTTTCATGTAATTTAGATTATGGATAATATATTTTGTAACATGAAATATTTATTACTTGAAATGCCACAATCATCGACGTCCATACCGATGGAATAGGTCCGTTGGCATTTCACAGAGAGTTCGAAAATAATTACTTGAAATGCCACAATCACCAACGACAATGCCGACGGACTAGAATATGTTGACATTTCACAGAGAGTTCAAAAATAATTATTTGAAATGCCACAATCACCGACGTGAATAACGACGGATTCTCGTCCGTCGGCATTTCACAGAGAGTTCAAAAATAATTACTTGAAATGCCACAATCACCAACGTGAATACCGATGGATTCTAGTCTGTCAGTAAGTTGAAGATGAGTCACTTTTACCGACAAAATTACCGACGGACTGTGCGAATTTCAAAGGGTCGTGCATTAAATGCATCTCTAACCGTGTTATCTTGCCGACGGAATTACTGACGGACCACGAAAAATATGGAGAGTCATTAAAAATTTTGTGCGAAATTCAAAAATTACCGACAGATTTTTGACACTTCACCGACGGAATAAATTAAACTAATAATTAATTTTATATCCGTCGGTAAAACTGCCATATAAGTTCCAGCGACCGCCCCTTCAGTTTATTTTTTCTTCTCCGTTTTTCACCTTAAATTTCGATTTTTTCCCTCTCCATTCTTCAAAGCTTTGACCTGCATCCTCTAGCAAGTTTTCTTGTGAATCTTCATCAGTTTAAAAGGTATGTGTTTCTTCTATTTCATTTTACTTTAAGGGGTTTTTTCTTGCTATTCTTTTTTTGTTATGTTTTTTGTTTTGGTGTATTTTTTGTAATGTAGATAAAATCTTGAATTCAACACATTATTAAAGTAAGCATATTTCATTCCTAAAGTCTATATTTTTTTTTGAATTTTTTGAATATTTTTTATTGTTGTTTTGACATAATTATTATTAGTTAATTTGTTAAATATTTATTGTTAATGTTGAATTTACCTTAAAATTAGTAATTGAATATATTGGAATAATTATTAATTTTACTATATTATTGCATGATTTGTGTTTAATTTTTTCCATTTATTTTGATTGTTAGTCTAGATTATTTTTTGAATTTATTGTTTTGTTGTATTGGCATAATTATTGAATAATGTTTTGAATTGTAATTGTTAATGTTGAATTTACCTTACTATTAGCAATTGAATATTTTGGAATGATTGTTAATTTTACTCTATTATTGCGTTATTTATGTTTAATTTTTTCCATTAATTTTAATTGTTAGTCTAGAGTTTTTTTTTTATTTATTGAATATATTTTATTGTTGTATTGGCATAATTATTGAATAATTTGTTGAATTGTAATTCTTAATGTTGAATTTACCTTAGGATATTTAGTAATTGAATATGTTGGAATAATTAGTATAGATTGGGTCAATTGGTTGTGGTTATTGTTAATATGTGCAGGTTTGTGGATTTAGGTAGTATCTAGTATAGGGGAGGTGCTGTCGAATTTTTTTTTAACATTTGAATTTAATTATATAATTAGTTATATAAAATTGTGTAGATGCGTAGAATGAAAACTAGAGCTGGTCGCTCACGTATGGTTGTAGCTAGTTCATCTAGCAGCGAGGATGATATTTCCTTAGATGCCTCTTAAGAAGAGGCACCTACACCACCTGCGCCGTCAACCGATGCTGCCTCTTCCAGCGCTAGTTCACAGTGCAGAGGCGACGTGTCTTCGCAGCGGAATCAATTTACCGGCAAGTACGAGGCACAGTGGAAGGACCACCTTTCAATGTTAGTTTGTTAAGGTTTTAATTTTTTTTTTAAATTACAACATAATTTATGAAGTAATCACTATTGAATTTATTTCATTTATTTTCAGGTTCACAAACATTTAGACCGCCTGAGTAATATCATCGACGTTTAAATCGTTGATGGAGATTTTATTGTTTCAAGGGAGTCAGATATCCAAGCATCCAGAATGGATGCCTCAAATCAATGCATGGTTTGACAGATTTGAGGTTGGTGTTAATTTATAATTTTCAGCTTATTTCTAATAAATTATTAATATAATAGTAAATAAATTATTATTTTTATTTAAAATTAATTATTTATACACAGGACAAATTCTGCTGGGATAGTGAGCATAACACTGTTGCGAGGAGGGTGTGGGAAAATCACGCGGCAACTAGGTAACATCGAAAACAATACAAGATTTGTTTATACAAAAATGTTTCGAAATGTAATTTTTGGTTGCGTGAAGTAGGTTGCGTGATTTTTGGTATGAAGCACAAAAAATCATTAATTTTTGAGGTTGGTGTTAATTTATAATTTTCAGCTTATTTCTAATAAATTATTAATATAATAGTAAATAAATTATTATTTTTATTTAAAATTAATTATTTATACACAGGACAAATTTTGCTGGGACAGTGAGCATAACACTGTTGCGAGGAGGGTGTGGGAAAATCACGCGGCAACTAGGTAACATCGAAAACAATACAAGATTTGTTTATACAAAAATGTTTCGAAATGTAATTTTTGGTTGCGTGAAGTAGGTTGCGTGATTTTTGGTATGAAGCACAAAAAAGGGCAAAACAAACCGCGAGAGATAGGGTTTTCAAGGATGGAACGATGTTGCGGTTTAGAGGGATTTCAAACTGATATACATCCTGGAAGATATATGGCCGCACTATCTTGAGCACGTGACGTCCGAGCGGTTCACACGACGCTCACAGTCCGGTGCTGGCAATCGGAATCGGCCAATTAAGTTACAACGCACATTGGCAGCTCCGTTTCATTTGCTGCACATGCGAAACAGATGGTAAGATTAATTTAAATGAAATATATATATATATATATATATATATATATATATATATATATATATATATATATATATATATATATATATCGTTAAATTAAGTTGTTGTTAATAAATCTTTTTTCATTATAGGATATGTCTCTTGGACATGAGCTGAGCCCGATGGAGTGGTTTGTAGAGACACGTGCGGAGTCAAGACCGCCAAAAGGGGGCGCAACAGTTCGTTGATAACTATGCTCAACATTTCGTGGTATGTTTGTTCAACCATTTTATTTTGTAAGTTATTATGTTTATTGAATTGAATATGATGATTTTTTATTTTATTTTCAGGAGACCTATAATAATCGGTTGAGGGAGAGATACGGGGACAATATTTTGACCCATTCGGAATTCGATCTGGATTTGTGGATGGAGGTTGGATCATCAGGTGTAGCCGATAAAAATCGGGTTTACAGGCTCTCAAACACTACGGCCAACAACTTGCGGTCGGCCCGTAGTGTTTCAACTGTTGGGAGCTTCCAATCAATACCGAGCTCCTAATCTAAGGAGTTCGTGGCCTTACAGCAACACACGGCTCAGCTCACCGAAAAATACGACCACCTATCAGCGGAGTACACACAATTCAAAGCGTCTCATGCACAATAAAGAGCGGAGTTTGAACAACTCAAAGCGTCTCAAACACAACAAAGAGCGGAGTCTGAACAACAAAAAACGACTAATGAACAACTTCACGAAATGGTGATGAAAATGGCAACACATAGTGGAACATGTGCGCCTAATCCTTTTTGGCCGTATAACCACCAGCCTCCTCCTCCTCCAGCTCCACCTTTATATTAATTTGTAATAAACATTATTTACCTTTAAATTTTCATTTAATATTTTTTTAAAACATATTCAGTTTGTAATGAATATTATTTAACCTTGATTTTTTGTTTTTGATGTTTAATATAAATTTTATTTGCATAATTGGTTTTTATTACCATTAATTTATATAATTTTATATTATGTATTCTAAATAATTTTTTAAAAACAAATTTAGAAAAAACCATTACAAAGGGTTTTACCGACCAAATGAATCTGTCGGCATTTGACAGTAGCTACCACATTCATCGACGCATTTGCAGACAGATATATTCGATTGGTATTTCATACACTCACCGACAGCTTTACCAACGGACTGAATTCGTCGGCATTTGACAGTATCTACCACAATTACCGACGAATTTATAGACGGATATATTCGGTTGGTATTTCAAACACTCACCGATAAATTTACCGAGAGAACTTAGCCATCGGTAAATCACGATATCACTGACGGAAGAAAATCTGGCGGTGTATTTCAAGCGGGAAACTTTTTTTTAGCGCGCAAATTTTGTCTGTAAAACCATTGGCAAATGGTTTTTTTATGTTTCCGACCGATATAGCGACGGAATGTGAAATTACCGACGAGCAGAAAGCCGACGAAAATAATTCGTCAGTGAAGACGTCGGTAAATAAATCACCAACGAACTGGTAATCACACACCGACGGAATATTTCTGTCGATAAAACTGTGAAATCTTGTAGTGATAGGTTTCCTATGATAGGTTTGCTATGATGAATGGCTTTGGGTTCAAAGTCTAAAAGCAAGAACCTTTGGCCAATATTGATCATACCTTTAGATATGTCTAGAAAATGCCAAGGAGAACTAATGCAAATCTCTTGAAATCTGCGTTTGATTCAAATTAAATTTATTAAGAAAGAAATCCAAGGAGATTTCATGTGGTTTAAAAGCTCATTTTTCCCTTAGTATTTCATACTCTCACGGCTCGTAAACCGTGGAGTCAAAAATTGAAATGTCCTCAATTATAATCAAAGCTTCTTCCAAAGATGTATGATGACTTATTATTCCTAGAAAAATATTTTGGATATTAACCGCTTGGGGTTTCTTTATCCAAACATTAACAGTGAACAATAACAAGTTATTCCAAATAATATTTTGGATATTCATCCACTTGAGATTTCTTTATCCAAACATTAATGGTAAATAATAGATGAATTCTCCCAAAATAAGATTTTTGTATTTTTTGAAATATTGGCTAATACCCTTTGGAGTTTTACAAACATGTTGTAAAATCCAGAAATGCAAGAAAATAATTTTTTGTTGTGTTTAAGAAATTCATGCGAAAACACATTTTCAAAACATCAAATATTTGTTTTTTTTATATATAAAAAAATATTCAAAACATGTTAGAGTATTGGTCGTATGCAACACACAAGAAAACATTTTTTTTTTGTTTTTCAGAGACACACACACATATATATTTGCAACATTTCATGGAAAAAACTAGGTATTTTAATACCAGATTTGTATTTCCACAATATAAAAAAATAACAAACCATAAACTAAATACACGAGAAAACCAATGATATTACTTTTTTTTGGGCTGGGTCCAACTCAGCCTATATGGCTAGGCTGAACCCAGCAGGCCTAGTTGGGTCACTGGCCTAAACTAGTGACCCGGCTGGGTACTGTTGCAGATTGCATCCGTGAATTACTCACGCATGCACTGCACAGCGCGAAGGTAATTAATTTACCTTCGCACAGTGCTCAAATGCTTTAGTAAATGCAAAACAGAATAGGGCAATAAAGACTTACCTGGCGAGGCAGCAGTTGGAGGCGAAGTGGAGGAAGACGACTGGTTGCTGCTCACGAAGGACACCCCTACTCGCTGTTCATGGTGGAGTCAGGCTTGCCGGCTGTTGTCGCTGCTTGTTTTAGGCGTGGTTGCAGACGAAACGGGAAATGGTGGCCCGCTGGCTGGTCGATATTTCTCCTCTGTTTCTCGTGTTGCTGGAAGGGAAGGATGGATTCTGCTGATTCTGCTACTGCGGTTGAGGAAAGGTGTGGCTTTTGCTAGTTCCATCTGGTTTTGAATGTTATCAGGCAGGGCTGAGCTGAGGGAGAAAAAGGGATGAATGGAGAGTCGTTTCTGGGAGCTGTGTGGGTTGTGTTGACAGAGAGGGAAGGCTTGTAAATGGTGTTTACGGTGGTTGCATACTGGGGGAGTGAGGTCTGGTGAAGAGGCTGCAACCAATAGAGAGAGATGAGGAGGTGGTGGCCGGATGCTCTAAGTCGGCTGAGACAGGGGAAGAGAGGCTTGTGTCCGGGTATTTGTGGAGAATAGCAAGTGAGTGAGGAAGAAGAAGGTGAAGGGTGAAAGCTGGGGCGTCAGTTTTGGTTTTTTTCCAAAGGGAAGGGGGGGTCTGCTTTGTTTTTAAAAAGATGGGGGGGTAGAGAGGATAGGTTTAGGTTTTTGTTTGTGTTTTCCCTCTTTTCTGAAAAATTACCTCCCTTTTGAATTTTTTTCTCCTCTTCTCATTTATTATTGTTGGAGGTTCACTTATATAGAAAATCTCTACACGTGCTATTCAAGGATATATTGCAATAATTATTGCAGAGATTGTCTTCTATAACTAGGACCAACAAATCCTATATATATGATATTTTATATTGCAGTGATTATTTTCCATAACCAGCATGAATCAAATCATATATCTATGGTATTTTATATTGCAGTGATTATTTTACATAATCAGCACGAATCAAATTATATATCTATGGTGTTTTATATTGCAATAATTATATATGATTAAATAAGTATCTTCTTGACATATTGCCTTTTTAATATTAGCCCTGATGTTCTATGTTATCGCCACATGTAAACCTTTATTATTTATTTATTTTTTTTGAAAATTTATAAAAACATGGGTCAAATTAAAATTGACTAGCAAAGATGTTTATCATTTTTCTTTAGGAAGAACGTCGATGATCTTTAGAATTTACAAGTTAAATCCTTAATGGAGAATATATTCAAAGACGTAGAATCAAATCTAGTTCCTTATGAGATTGTTATTTGCAGGGGTTATTGTCATCATCTTACTGCACAGAATTTTTCGTTTTGAAATAGAACGTGTGAAAGAGAACCTCAAAACTTAAATATGGAATAGATTGTGATATTGAATTATGGCATCATAGATAGGGATTACATTTGATATTGAGTCATGAGCACTGAGCTGTTCATGCATGGTGGTTCTGTTTGTGATGTTTCTCTTTTTTTCCGGAATGATATGGTCGACTGCAGTATGCACATTTTTAATGCTTTTCCAGATGCAATGCAAATAGAGGAAATTCCTAGAGCAATGTTAATGCAAGCAGGTAAGAAAGCCTCAGCCCAATCAATGAGCTTGCAACTCTGTTGAAATTCGGGAAAAGTAAATGAGTTGAGCTCCCAAGTTCGAGTCCCAGCTTTAACAATCTATTGCTAATTTGGTTCCTTAGCTGTCGAAGTCAAGTCGTCTATAGTTCTAGACGCAAAACAAAGAAAATACTCCGAACACTGCCTGATCGTATCTCTCCAAACATAAAACAGGAAAGATGACATGATGAAGTAGCTCAAAAACCGTCAATGTGATTACTGTTTCCAAACTAAATTTATTTTTTTCTTCAAAATCTTTTTAAAGGATTATGTTATGCCAGACAGTGAACTCCAGCCCAAATCCCCTTGATCGTTGCGGATAATTTGGTACATCATGTGTCGTTTCTTTTGCTAATCCTAATGTGATCCAGCGTCCCATTTTTTTCCTCTTGAAAGAAAGAAAAAATTATTCATCGAAAAAAGTAAATTAGCAGAAGGCTCAATCCTGAGCCCATAAAACAACATTGAAAAGATTGCCAATAGGCTAAACTAAGAAAGCACCAGCGTAAATCCCTCCAGCTTTCTCATTAATTTCAAATCAGAATTAATTTTTATTTTAATTCATTTATTATTATTCAGCAATGTTAGGGATTTTCGCGCGGACCGGTGGTGTTCATGATATTGACAATTGGAGGCTTAACACGTTGGCACGCAATATTTAACGTGGTTCAGCAAGTTGCCTATATTCACGGGAGCAGTCCATATTATTAGAGATAGAGAAAGATTACAACACACAATACATGGAGGAGGAGGATCACATCCACTCAACTCAACTCCCATCTCTCATTGCTGCACTTGTAGCCACTGCAATGGCAGTAGGGCTGCTGCTGCCCTTGGCAGCCCCTTTCTCTCTTCTCATGTATTTCTCTCTTCTTCTGCTCTGCACCACTCACCCATGCTGCTCTCTCGGTGTCTATTTATAGGCAAGAATGGTACCATCAACTCCAGCTTATATTCAATAATGGTGGCTGCCAAACTTTGACATTTGGTAGTTTGCATATAAGCTGCTACATTTGTCAATGGATGGTGCAGTCCATTAATGGTTGCTGCACATTAATGGCAACAATTCTAATAATCACCCCCGTTGCCATTCATGTGGGGCAATTGTCCTCTTGCTTCTTCAGCACATGCTTGCATCTTGCAGCTCTTCCAAGCTTACCATTCCAAGAGCGTCTTCGGCTAAGTTTACAGGTACTTGCCAAACCTTTCAATTAATAGAGTCACTTAAGCACCACTTTGCTCACACCAAAGGATCACTGCAACCAGATGGTCTCCCACATCACATCTGAAGAGTGTTAACGCTTGTCTCTAGGACACACAACATTCCCCTTCAAGCTTATCAATCATGCTTGGTCCAGAATGATCTATCAAGCGTTACACCAAGACTTACAACACCCCCTTATACGATAATATCTACTTCCAAGTGCGACAATCATTATTTGAGTATTTCAATATGATCACGAGCTCACCACTCTTCTAAGAATTTACTCATCCAGGAGTTGCGTCTGCCATCTTTTCCACCCTAGGAACCACACCTTACTTCTCTGCGAGTCTCTCGCTCTTAGTCCTAAGAGTCCAGGTAGTTCTCCACCTATAACCATGGGGGCAGCCTATTAAAGGTTGATCCATATCTATCTTCATACTCTGAGTATTACAATACCATCACCGAGCTCACTACTTTGACAAGAGTCAACTTGTTTCTGGAACCTGCGTATGCCCTCTACTCCTACATAACAGTCGTGTTTTAATGATTCACAAGTCATCCACTTATTGTCCAAGGAAAATGTTATCTAGCTTATTGATCTTTAGCATGGGGGCAATATCCATGAAAGTCAATTCAGCATTTATCTTCATACTCATCATAGCCACTCTATTGGCTGGATACACTTGTCCACTCTTATCTAGCCATTACATCGACTCTAGGGCATTTTGAACTTGGGCTCATATAATGGCCCTCACATCTTCTCTCTAAGGTGTCTTTGCCCATTTTCATGGGATAGTCGCATCCTTCTTTGTCTGGGATGCCTCAAAGTGGCTCCAAAATTCTCTACCACCATGTGCACTATGGGAGAGATTACTACCACTAATTACATAGAAAGAGAGAGTTACGGTACACTCCTCACAATCCTCCATCTCGATTTCTATTTTTGGAGCTTCTATGCCTTTCATAGACGGTCGCACCTCCTTAATTACGTGCATCTGCGACAACTCATCTTTCCATCCTTGCATGCATTGAAAAGGTCTTTGTCTATTGTCTTCATCAATAGCACAGGAGACTTCCTGTTGTACAACCTCTACATACTATCTGCTCTGAGCTTCATCTGGGAACACTTCTTCTCCTTGCACCTGTTGTCTCATTACAGTACCTCGTTGGATCCTACGGGTACTCTTGCACAATCTTCATGTGCCCTTGTGCAATTTATGTTCTCCAGATTTCGTTCTATTCCTTGCTTATGTTTGACAATAGCTCATCTTGTCACAACACCTATCCAAGTCAAAATAAGGTGTCAATCTTTATCCCCTTATTGTATTTCTCTTCCATTGTCAAGGTCTTCATCAATTCTACCTTTGAGAAATCACAGTCACCGAATCTAACTTCTTTGAAGAAATACCACTTTATCAGATCCTTGAACATCTGGAACTCGACTGTTCCTTTGTGTTGTCATCTTGCTAGTTTTCAAGAGTTTCATTACAAACTGTTGCATATACAAAAATAGTACCATATGGATGATCCTTCAACTAAGAAAATTCCAAGGAAAGATTGGAGGGGTCACATCGGTCCCACTTAAAACCCAATCTCCTAGCCAGAACTCCTTAGGCCATATGTATCCATTGTACTGTCTTTTCGTATATACAACCATTTGCTAGCTTTGTCGTGATTTTTCTTTACAAGTGATCTGGAATATCCTGGTTTTATACCTAATTTATCAACATCTAGCGAGACTACGAATGCTTAGATTCGTCAAGATTGATCTTCATCAACTTCCACTCTCTACCTCAAATTGTCCATATGATCGGGTGTTTAGAGTGTCCTAATTTTTCCTTCCCTCAAGGCAACTAAAATTTCCCACTTAGCAATTCAGCACATATAATTGGGTAAACTTGTGCGACTTCTTCTTCTTCATCTCCATTAACCACCATAATGTCCTTTAGATGCCTCTTCGTTAGGCAATCTCTCTTAATAATTCACCATCACCACTTTCAGTTCAGATCTCAATAATCGGATCATACCATTGCATCCGAAATGATTAACTTAGCTGAAAACAAGTCTAAAATCATCGAAATCGCATTACAAACGGCTAAGATTTGATCAAAACAATTCTAGCTAGATGAACTGCCCAAATTCAAACTCAAATCTGGTTGCACGTAGGATCAGCTACACTGGATCTTATCCCTCAGTTCGCGGCTTGGCTCAAACTCAGCTTGACTTGTGGCTGATGATGTGGCTAGTGGGTACAACTGTGCTGACATGGCATGTCAGATGACTGGTCGCTGACATGGCATGTCAACTATGCATGTTGACGTCATGATTACGTCATGATGATGTCATCCTCATCCGAGTTAGTCACGTGGATCGGGTCGTCTGGTATTTGAGTCGAGTCAGCCCATCTGGGTGAAGAAGACGTGTGGCTCGTCTGCACGCGTGGTTAGCTTCCTTGTCAATGCGTGTGTCAATTTCCCACATCAGAAATTTGCGGTGTTTTCACTAGTGTGCTTGTCTATTCCTTTTCTCTACAGTGGTATGATCAAAACACCATTTGGACCACTTTTATTTTTTAGCAAGAAGCAAACACCACTTTAAATCATATGCTCTGATACCAATTGTTAGGGATTTTCCCGCGGAACGGTGGTGTTCATGATCATTACCCATTGAAGACTCAGCACACTGATACATAATATTTAACGTGGTTTGGCAAGTCGCCTATATCCATGGGAGCAGTCCATATTATTAGAGGTAGAAAAAGGTTACATCACACAATACATGGAGGTCGAGGATCACATCCACTCAACTCAACTCCCATCTCTCATTGCTACACTTGCAGCCGCTGCAATGGCAGTAGGGCTGCTACCTTTGGCAGCCCTTCTCTCTTTCTCTCTTTCTCTTTTCTCACGTATTTCTCTCTTCTTCTGCTTTGTATTACTTACCTTGTGTTGCTCTCTCGGTGCCTATTTATAAGCAAGAATGTACCATCAACTCCAGCTCATATTCAACAATGATGGCTGCCAAACTTTGACATTTGGTAGTTTGCACATGAGCTGCTATATTTGTCAATGGCAGTATAGTGTAGCTGCACATTAATGGCAACAATCCTAACAAGCAATCCTATAGCTTGATGGAACCAGAGCAGATTAAGAACGTTAGGATTTTGTTCAATATGTTAATGAATTAACATTAAAAGCTGCAGCCATTGCTGGTTCTATCGAGCTACGGGATTTCTGAATAAGTAATTGACTAAAGAATGGGTGCTTCATGGGCGACAACTTATAAGAACGGTAATCCAAGAAAAAATTGATACCTGTTTATTAATAGAATCTTTGTGCCTTTGGAAGGCTCCCATTGAGTAATTCAAGATGAAAATTGGGAATTTATAAAGAAGAAGAAGATTGGTGTGCCTTCAACAAGATCTGATCAAATGGATATCTAGGAGGCATTTGACAACCATTTTCAGCCTTGTTTAGCAATAAGTGATACTATAACCTGGGATTTTAGCCCCGATTGTAAACAAGCTACTTTGAGGGCAAATGCATAATCCAAGACATGGTTTTATTGTCTAGCAAGCCAGTCGGTTACTAAAAAAGTATTCAATCATCGATACTCTGAAGACAAATGCACTCTCCATGGTTCAAATTATGCTACACTTGGAAAAATGTGCAGTCTGCTCCGTACAGATTGTATGGCTCTAACCATCTTTAGGAAGGAATGCTAAATACTTCGTACTCTAACTTGTGGTTTTTTTGCAATGAAGAACAGTTTTGTTTTTCTTGTTTTGTAGTTACTTTGCGGCGTAAGGTTTTCAACTGTTTTGAGTTAAGATAAGTTGCTATTTCGATAATGTAATTTCTCATTTATGATAAAAAAAAGGTTGGAATGGAGTACAAGTCTTCCCAACCCTTTGTCACCATCTGCACAAAACGCTCATGCTTTGCATCTCACACACATCAGGCACCTGTGCATGCACCGAAATGCTTGATTTTGAGCCCTCAGAAAAAAACAAAAGCAATTCATCCTTATATTAAGGATAGCATGGATGTGTGCAAGTTCATGAACTTAGTACGTAGTTAACAAAAACAGAGTAATCCTCTCAAGATAAATTAAGAATAGAGCCATGGGTCTTATCATTTTCTGCTGCTTGAGGAAAAAGAAAAGTGAAAAAAAAGGTGGTAGTAGTAGCTAGCAGCAGCAACTTACCTAAATTTTGAACTGCATGACAATGATCCATGTCCTATGTCAGTGAGAAACTACTTATTCTAAATCCAAATAGCACCGGCTTGTATAAGCAATGGGACCAGCTGGTTCTGGACGTGGAGGCTCATCACCTGCCTTTCATTACCAACCAGCCGTTGGCCTATGAACACAGCAGGTACGCTCTGTCCAAACCCCAGCTGCACTAGTGCCCTTTCAATTTGTTGTCCATTTGGAATCCTGTCGAGCTCATAAACTGTTGGATTTGCTCCAAATCCACGTATAAGCGACTTGATGGAGTGGCTCATGCAGCAAGAACTCTTGCTGAAAATCACCACTGGCTTTTCTTGTATCATCACATTTAACACATCCATTTAATGTCACAGAGCGTTCAAAGAGTTGGTGTGGTTGTTGAGAGACTTCAGAAGGTGTGTGGGGTGGGTGTATTAATGAAGTTTGTTGAGAGTCTGAAAGGCTTCGCTATGAGGAGCTTGAGCACCTCTGCAGGCTATTTATAATGTTCTTTTATAATTGTTAATTTGCTTACAGTTTCCTGCAGGATAGAGTACATAAGAGACTGACGGAAAACTAGTAAGAAGATGTGTTCATAGATTCCCCATTTGCCTAAATTTTTGAATTGCAATTTGCATACGATCGAGAAAAATGTGGTTTTCTGTGCTATGACGAGGACTTGCATGACGCTTTTTTATATATATATATATATATATAAAAAAGGACAATTAAATTGTGCCTCGTCCACTTTGGGGACGGATGTCGTCGCTATAAAGCAAGAAAAGGCTACGGATTTCGTCGTCTTAACTCTGAGAAAATGACGAAACAAGTCGTTTTTTAAACAAACGAAATGGGAAAGTGATCGGCTTAAAAAAAAAATGCAACCATTTAAAATACTGTTTATTTAAAAAAAAGATAAATATTTATTCAATCAAGACATAAAAAATTATCTTGTAATATATCAACAACATGTGTAATATGCTATCCAAACATAAATAACTTGTCATATATACTATTATACTACATGGAAACTTTGTTGACAAAAATAAAGCATCAGGCAAAACTCTGTTTTAGAGTCAAGGAGATAACTAAGAATAGCCATCAACTTATGATCTAAGAATGAGACTTATTATAACTATATGCTAAATGATCTAGTGGTAAAAATTTAGAACTAAAGAGTTTATTTCTCTTATGATTTTAGATTTGAGTCTTGTGGTTGCTAATATAATGGCAACTGGAGGCTTACATGGTCGTTAATTTTAGAACTTGTGGGATTAGTTGAGTTACGTACAAGCTAATCCGGACACCCACAGTAATTAAAGAAGAAGAAGAAGAAGAATACTTATTATGCAATGTATTACAGCTGAATATTCATTAATTAAGCTCTCTAGTACTCCATTTTCGGCAATTCATTATAACCATCTATATATATTGAAATCCTATGAAATTATATATTCTATTAAATCCATAAAATTCTATTTTCTTAACCCACTTCAATTCCTTTCATTAAAAAATTGAATCTAGATAAAAAAAATAATATGTGAAATCTTCAAAAAAAAAAATTTCTTTTTCACTTTCTCTAGGGATCCATAGATACAAAGAATCAATATTGAACCTCCTCTTTCCTATTAAAATCGATATTATTACATTCCAATTTTTTTTCCAATACTTTTCAAGGAAAATCACAAATTGAATCATAAATTGACTAGTACGCATAAGCTTATCCATGTGTTTATGTATTCTTTGAATAAAATTTTATTTTCTAAAAGATCTTATTTTTTTCATTGGTTAATTGAATTTATTGATTATATTTAATTTTATTAAAATATTGTATGAAAATATTAATTCTTATTCTTTTTTAGCTCATAATTAAAGGATTTTTTATTGATTGAGTTTTCTATGTTAACTATATTTTATATCAATTTGTATCCATTTTTATAGAATATGACATATTAATAACTCAATTAAAATACAATTATTTTTAAGAAAAAAAATGTTTATTATGGTTAATATTTTTAATTTGAATTGTATTCAAAAACTAAAACAAATATTAAATATTTTCTTTTAAATAATATTTTTATCTCACTTTCCGAATCAAGTTAAAGTCAATATATTTATTATTATTTATTAATATATATAATTCTTGATTGATTGATTAAATGCTTATATAAATTTTTTAATTTATGATTAAAATTATAAAAAAATATTAACAATGCGCACATTTTTATTATGCATGGAGAAAGGAGAAACAAAGAAGCTTCATCCCGCAGTAGTTTCTAAACCATTTTAAGATATAAAAGTTTTTAGCATTCGTTTACCATCGATCCAAAGCTTTTAGATCACACAATCATTATTATTTTTTTTTAATATAACAGAAGAGTTTGAATTAAAGATTTATTGAAAAAGGGTGGATATTAATTCCTGTTAAAACATAATTAATTTATTGGTATCATTTGATTTTGTTAATTGAAGTGCATCGAAAAAAAGAGCCGGTAAGAACATAATATAATCGAGTGAAAAGTCATAATACTATAAGCAGATTAACTCTATTCTGCCCATAGTTTTGAACCCGACCCTGTCATCGATTCAGTTGAGTGATTGGGTTACGGGTCAGATGGGTTGACCCGAGTCAAAAAAAAAAAACACCTATAAAAAAAACACATAACTAGTTACAATGCAACACTTATATAAATTAAATTTAAATTATAAACCAACAATATAAATTTAATTCAATATCCAAAACACAAACAAAATATAAATTCTAAAATATTTAAAACAAAACATCCAACAACATAAATTCTAAATCAACAACACATTCACTTTTGTTGAATGAACACATTAAGTTCTTCTGTGTCCATAGGAGCAAAATTTGGATCAAATGTCGATGGAATTGAGCCAATCTCGTCAACACCTAATAAATCATTAGCATGCTCTTTTGAAACTTCATCGTCACAATCATCTTCAATATCATTAACATTTATGACATCTACATTTCAAACACAATTAATAAATAAATATTATGTGTTAAACAAAACTTTATTTTAAATAATATTTATCACTAAATAATCAATCATTAATTACCATCATCTAAAGTATCTTGTATGATCATAGTTGATAGAGCTTGGTGAAAACTCTCTGCTTCTTTAGTTGTCAAGATTGATGGGTCATCTTCTACTATCTAATTTTCAATGTCACAAATTGTCTCAACATTAATTGGATTTTAATTTCGTCCTTTCCAATAATCCCTATATATTAAAAATAAAGATAAACACTATATAATTAGAAAAATTGCAATGAACAATATGGCATATCTTGAACCTATACCATATTTATTCACTAATTAAACATTTAGTTACGTGGATTAATAATTAATATGACTAGTCTGCATTGAAGAAATTAGTGGGGGATTCATATTAAGACTACTATTGTTTTTTGGCATGGCATGGTGCCATGTTCTTTTGAAAATCCTTTTTTAAAACTTTAGTTAGAGGTAAGTGTGGCAGAGTTTGGTCAGAAATGAGATTAAAGATCCCTGTGACCTCATCATTGAGTCTGCTACTGTTCTTCACTTCTTTGTACTGATA
>Ga0325411_1003139_pt1 | contig 18601 bp, 10 predicted proteins | sample PopdelMetagenome_13_FD_206181 | JGI IMG/M metagenome (GOLD analysis project Ga0325411, IMG submission 206181) | Populus deltoides microbial communities from Bellville, Georgia, United States - Xylem-PdIQD-R4 | ecosystem: Host-associated > Plants > Phyllosphere > Stem > Wood/Secondary xylem...
GTCTTTAACCTTTTCCTGGATTGCTGAACAGTGTCAGAGAAAATAAAATACAGTAAAATGTACGGAACTCATTAGTTTATCTATGAATATGCAGTTGTATTGATTTATATTATATTTGGTGTTTCTCGATTTGAAATTTGAATGGAAGAGGAAAACTACCCGTTCAAAATCAACCCCAGTGAATTTGTTTTTTTTTTAAAATTATTTTAATATGTTAATATTAAAAATAAAAAATATTATTTTAATATATTTTAAAGTAAAAATATTTTGAAAAACAGAATATATATGTTTTACATTTTAAAAAAAGTACATTTAAAAAAATTAATTTTTTTATTTTTTCTTTACTTCCAATTATTTTTTTTATGTTTTAAAATTATTTTGATATATTGATATAAAAAATAATTTAAAAAAATAAAAATATATTATTTTAATATATTTCTGAATAAAAAATATTTTAAAAAACAATCATAACAATACTTGGGAGTGATTTTGAAAATTTTATTATGGTATTAAAAATAAATTTTAAAAATTTTAATATTTTTAGCTATTATTTGTTGTACATTTCTTTTTGGGATTAGGTGGACACTTAAGAGTTAATAAAATCTCCATCAGCATCCTCAAATTTTAATTTATTTTTCCAACTACCAATACAAATTTCTATATAAAGCTGGTGAGGCACGTCAATGCTGGTAAAATCTTCATTCATATCAGCCCAGCAACTATCCTCAAAAAATCGGAGTCGAGTCCTCCAGTTTCAACCATTCTTTTCTTTTGCTCTTATAATAATCCTCCACTGCCTGGTTTAGGTCTTGGTCTAGGCTAGATTAGTGAAAATAATTGGGTTTTTTTTTGGGTCTCAAATAACATCTTTTTAGGGTTTTCTTTTAATAAAAAAAAAATCAAATGTTCTTCGTGGGACAGGTTATAAAACGAAGTAATGTAGTGTTAAAATCACAATAATGTTCCAGATAATCCTCAACTAATATGTACACTTTCATGCATCAGCCCCTTTTTAGTTTTTGAAGAAGAATTGAAGATTTTGTTATTTTTAAAAGATAATCTTCAATTTTAAACCAAATCCAAATAAAATCGAATAATGTAGTGTTTTATTTTTCAGTGACCCACTGCGTTTGGTAAAGATGAAGTATTTTTAGACTTCTACTAGATAACTACCAGCACTATGCTTCAGATCGGATCAAATTTTTCTAGATGTAAATAAAATATTTAAATGTTGTTAATGTAATTTTAACCGGGAGGGGGGGGATCTAAATTACATGAGAATTGACTTGATGTAATCTAATTAACTTGATAGGTTTAAAAACAACCCGGACGATCAGTAAAAATATAGTTTGACTAAAAAAAATCAAAACATCTTTTTATAAATATTAAAACGGCAACATAATAAATCAACTCAGATTAATTCAGGTTAATCTGCCAAATCTACTACCGAGGCCACAAGACCCTGATAACCCTATATAAATCAAATAAAAAATAATTATTAAACAATATTCTCAATTAACCTAATGTTGAATAATGAAATTAAAAATAAAATTCAACTAAAAAAATCAGTTGAGTCAACCCGAGTTAACATGTTATACCCGGGTCATGAGATGAGGATAAACTCATAAAAAACAAATTGAAATAAATTATGAAGCTCAATTTCAAATCAATCCAATATTGAAGGATGAAATTAAAAAAAAAATACAAAAAACCATCCAAGTCACCGCGAATCAACCAACCAAATCTGTGACCCAAGTTATGAGACAGAGATAACCTTTTAGAACGCAAATTAAACAAATTATGAAGTCTAATTTTCAATTAATCAATATTGAATGATGAATTTGAAAACAAAATCACAAAAAAGGAAAAAAATGAGTCAACCGGCCTAACCCGCGATCATGTTATAAGACTGTGATAACTATAAAAAAAACAAATACAAATAAATATTAATTTTAATTATCAATCAACCTAGTATTGAAAGATTAAATTGAAGAAATAAATAAAAAAGAACAAAACAACAGGCCTGAATATACCCAAGTTAAACTGTCAAGCTCGGGTTAAGAGACGGAGATAACTTCATAGAAAACAAATAAAAAAATATAAAGTCAAATCCCCAATCAACCTAATGTTGAAGGATAAAATTGAAAAAAAAATATTTAATTAAGAAAAGAAAAAAAAATGAGTCAACTTAGCAAACCAGCAAAACTCCCAATTCGGATCATGAGATCGCGATAACTCCATACAAATTAAATAAGAAAACAATTATAAATCTCAATTTTGAATCGACTTAATGTCGAAGGATGAAGTTGATAAAGAAATTAATTATAAAAATGATAAAAAAAAATAACCTAAGTCAATATAGCTAACTCGCAAAACTAGCGACTCGGGTCATGAGACCAGAATAACTCTATGAAAAGAAAATCAAAACAAATTATAAAGTCAAATGCCCAAGTACCCGATAAATCTAATGTTGTGAGGATGAAATAAATAAAAAGTTAAAAAAAAAGTTCTAAAAAATATCAAGGGCCTTTTCACTCTTTAAGGACCAAAGTGAAAAAGCATTTAGTATTTCACTGTTCGTTGCTACATTGAAGTATCAAGGATTTTTAGTATATATTAAATTGGTGGCCCACGCGATGCCGTGAGCCCAACTAAACTTTTTTTCAACTCGAAAAAACAAGTTAAGGAGACAAATATATTTTTAAAGAAGTAGGAGAAATTCGATAATTGGGTTAAACCTAGATTATTTCATAATATGATAAAAATAAGGCAACAACAAAAAATAAATTTATTAAAAAATTGCATGGGGCAATGTTGGGTTAACATATAAAATTCATGACCTGACAAACGAGATCGTGATAATTGTATTGAAGGATGGTACCAACAAAAATCAATTATAAAAAAGGGTCTGAAAAAAAAATCTAAGCTAACCCGGTTCAATCTTTCAAACCTGTGAGCGGAAAAGTTAACAAAATCTCAATCAATAAAATGCTAAGGGATGAAATCGAAAAGAAAAGTTCCAATAAAAAAATAGCAATAAAAAAATAAAGACCAAATCTAGCATAAAATAAAATGAACTAAAATATTAAAGGATGCAATTAAAAAAAATAATTTAATTAAGAGAATGATATAAAATATTGAGGGGCGCAAATGCATAAAATATCCAATTAAGAAATGATATAAAATATTAAGGGATGTAATTGAAAAGACAATTTAATTAAGAGAATAATTTTTTTAAAAAATCAAAATCAAAAGAATAAGGACTGATAGCTAAAAAAAGCAAAGGATGATTAAATTGAAAGAAATTTTCAATTCTAGAAATAATCTAAAATAAAACAAATACTAATAAAAAAAACATGAATCAAATCTAATAAATAAATAAATTAAAGAACTACTTTAAAAATATACAAGGATTGACTTTAGAATCAAGAAAGAGAAAAGAACCCAACATATTTTTATCACACACACTATTTAGGAATGATAGCGAGGATTAAAATAATATGGAATTTGATCGTCAGGTTACGCTATATGTTGCATCCAAAAAGCATTGGAGAACCCACGCTCACCTAGCTTTTCTTGTTAAATAATATTTTATTCATGTCAAAATACTAAATTACCCCTGATTAAAATCGATAGTTAGAAAAACAAAACTTACTAAAAAGATAAAAAAAAAAAAATTAATCCTTGTCCTCGAGGCAAAGACAATTTTCATTTAAAAGGGCTTCGTGATAATTTTACATTCCAAATAAAAAGTAAAAGGCAAAATTTCACCACTGCCCGCCAGTGTATAATTTTATTTTATTTCTGTCTCTAGGAGCATGTTATTTATTTTATTGTTCAAAACATGACAAAAAAACTATTATATATTTGCTTTCAAGGCTAATTGTGTTATGTTTATAGAGATAAAATTATCATTTTACTGATCGAATCCAGGTAACGAGTCTATATGTACAGTAATAAATTAAAAGTGCGAGCCATTTCAGTCTGTTTTAACGTTAATAAAATGAATCTTCAAGATTTTTTTCTAGGAAACATATCATCCACTAATCTATTAATTTTACCCGCTCCATCCCAAATTTATATATTTCAACTACGGTCGTAGTATACATATTGTGTCATGCAAGGTAGATCAGAGCACGAGCAAGAAAGCCTAGGCTGAACAATCTAGTTAACTTGAAATCGAGTTACTCAAAGATTCATTGATGGTCCCTATAAAAATCCTTCAAGCGCTGCCAGATACTGGAGAATGAAAGCATTTTAAGAGGAGGGCTTGAAAAACTCAAGCTACCGTGACTTTTGCATGCTTGGATGGTTGAAAACAGTTCTACAATACAATGATACTTGTGTCTCGATACCTGTCTCTTTAATGACCAAGATTTGCATGTGTTTAGCACTATATTTGGCTTGAAAATTGGACGACTGAAACTCAAGTTCTACTTTCTTTAGTTCCCATTTACAGAGCATGTGATCCAGGGCAGAAGCAATTTTTGGGCAGAGCTGGCAAGCTTTCACGGATGCTTATGTTTCACGCCTAAACATTCAAACTATTATAGTGCTCATTTCAGGGGGGAGTTGTGAATTATCTCCAAACCAAACCAGTTATAACTACTCTTGCTCAATAGTAGATAAATGAATAAATTTCCCACAGCTTTTTGAACTGCAGGAACTAGCAAAAGAAAATGATATGAAAAGAATTATTATGTGAGTTTCATTGTATGTTTAAGTCATTTTAAACAGTGTAATGTCCAATCTGGTCCAAGCAATCCAAACCCTACCTTCTTTTTTTAATAATGGATTAAAGCAAAACCAAAACCCACCAGCATCCACTAATCTAATGCGATCGAAATCTCAAATTGAACCCTTACTATTGAAAAAGGGTTAAGGAATTGATCAGTAGAGTGAAAAAAAAGAGAGGATTTAGTGCCCATATTGTGAAACAAAATATAAATAAATGATATAGTACACCTCTTCTCCATCATTGCTGCTCAGCGACTAAGAAACAGTAAGGATTCCAGTAGCAGCCTGGTGCTTTAACTCAGGCGAGAGCTTCACATATTGATTTGTATGCGTCAACACAAAGTTTGAATTTCTCTTCAGCGACTGCCTGCAAATATTCATGAAAAGAAATGTGCTCAAGGGGGAAAAAAAAAAAAGAGAAAAAAGAAACCAACGTTATAAGCTAACAAATACCACTCATGGTTGAGCCAGATACACGTTTCAAGATGTTCCAAAAATTTGGCTCTCTGCAAACTGTCTTGCTTGGTTGATGATATAGCATGTTTTTGTTTGATTACTGGCTAATCCAATAACTTTTGAGGAGAACCCCAAAAAATGAGAAATGAAAACAACTGAGCCTTAAGGCATTTAATGTTATTCTATTTTCAATTTGAGAAACTCGAACCTTTCTAGTTTTTCTTCTTTTTTTATAAAAATAAAAACCCTAGCATTTCTAAACACACCGCATATAAATCAAAATAATAAATAAAGGTATGCCTTATAATCATCAGAAAGTGGGGCGATGAGGATATGATAACATATCCTGCTTCTAGAAGGGCAATGATCCTGCTTGATCAAGAAACGACAAGGTGTAATGGGGGACAAAAACTAAACATGAATTCAACTGACCAGTGAAGCATCTTGATGCTTATCAGGATGCCATTTTAAAGCTGAGAGGCGGAAACTGCAAACATAATTAAAAAGATATAAATGATCAATAATGGTGCAATGAAGAAAACCTGATGAAAATCAAATGTCGAAAGGATGCTTCCTTTTATGGTCAAGAAAAGCACTGAAGCACTTACGCATTCTTAACATCTTCAATCTTTAGAGGTCCAGTTGGAGGCAGACCAAGTATTGTTCTGTCAGAATGTGATCCTACAGAATATGAAGTATTGTCATACTCTGTTTCACTAGTAGCATCCCATCCTTTGTATCTTCGATTCTTCCACTTCGGAGGTTCTCTCCACTCAAATCCATATGGTTCACTTCCGAAAGACTTATTAGACCTTGTATACTGTTTGTTTTTGAATGTAGCTCGAGAAAGTGTCTCGGGGTCACCAAAGTCATCTGAGAAACTCTCTCTTCTTAGCTTACCTGAACATTTGATGAAGTCAGCAGTCCAGTTTGTAAAATGCATATGCAGGAAAAAGCCATAATTCTGTGCGTAACTAACACATTGAACCTATAACAGCTCGATTTCAACTGTTTCAACCGTGATCTTCTCCATTGCCTGGTCTCACCTCTAGGACTAGAAGGATTAAATGAGAAACGTAACATGAATTTCCAGTCTGTATTTTCCCATTTATACAAAAATATAAACTTTTGAATGCCCATAATCATGGTAAATAGTCGAGGCTGTGCATACAGGTGAAGATCAAACTTTAGTATTAGGTCTAATAAACTACAATGATATTCACAAATGCAGAATGCAACCAGGTAAGCTCAACCAAATCAAATTGTTTCATTACAGTCCACGAGGGTTGTGGATGGATGAATCATGAATCCTAAGATGATCAAAAACCAACAAAGGTTTTAATGCAAACCTTAACTGACATCATGAAAATTTGCAGCTTTTTAGTCATATTAAATTACAATATAAAACTCCTGTACGCTTACTTCAGATAGTTCACCAAGTAGGATGATTTGGGCATTTTGGTAAGTATTTTCTTCATTCTCCAATTTATATGAAGCCAGTTAGAACTTCCATGTGGTAACATAAAAGGAATGGAAGAGTGACAGCATTTGAGAAGTATTTGGGAGAACACTGCCCACTTTCCTTCTCATCCTTCTGTGACAAGCGTGGAAGTCACATTATACTATGGCTACAAATAATAAACAAAAGGAAAAAAAAGTAAAAGAATGAGAAAAGGCTCACTTCTCATTCTGTCTTGGTGATATTTCTTAGCACGTTGAGCATTAGCCTTCAATTTCTTTTTTCTGGAACCAACTGATGGCTCTGCATCAAATGACTGTATTGGTTCTATATGCTGGATAAAAACACAAATCAGTGAGTGTATCCCTTCCAAAATAACTAAATTGAAACTTTTGACCAGCAAAATAGAGAACAAAATGTGAATTAAAGGTTGAAGTCTATGCCCCCATCTCAGTGAAAATGCATATGCTTTAAAACTAAATGAACAGGGAGCATTTCATGGCTTTTGTTTCTGGTCAAGAATAACGGAGAATCAGATTCATGATTTGGCTTGTCATTCCAACAAAACATACCGATATGATAATGCCGTACCTTTCATTAACTGACTAGGTGAATTTGAGTTAGACTTAGATGTGAAACTAGAAAAGCAGGTCCATCCACTTGTTGTCAAATTATCAAGTAAAATCCTTTCAGCAAATCCATTAACTGGATGCAATATACAGTCAGACCAAAGACTTCTTAGAACAATCTAGGCTAACTGTGGAAACTAAGTTATTGAGATTGATTGAATGTATGTTTATAGAGTTTTTAACTAAGATACAGCATAGGATGTCAATGCAATAATGTTGTTTGCACCTAGGAGTTGTATTAATTCAGTAAAAGCAACAATTTTTTTTACCTGAAATGAACTTCTAGAAACTCCACTATTGTACAGAAGGCCTTGCAATGCTCTCTTTGCAGCAGAGGGTTTTTGGCGTATTGAATATCTTATGTAAGCCTGAGGTTATATTTGCATGTCACAAACTTTATTTTTCAAAAAGAGCAGTAAATGTATAAACAATAAACTGATAGGGGATGGGGAGGGCATAAAGAGTAAAAAGCAAATCTTGTTAAGATAGGAGACAATGGAAAGGTTTTATGACCTTCGAAATTTATGTAAAATGTAAACTTTCAATATCTAGATATTTTTCTTGGGAAATAAAAGGTAACATATGTTGTTGACCAGATGTGGCAAACAAGTTTCACCTTAGATGGTTGTTGAGATCCTCTTTCATCCTGGGCAAGGAAAAATGTTAGTCTTTCTCATCAGCAAACATTAGTATCCAGAGAGCTGTAAGAAAATAAACAATAGGATATAAAAAAATTATTGACAAAACAATGATGAATCTCTAACTTACATCTAATAAAGAAATTAAATACAAAGAGAAATAGCTCACCAAAAACTAATCATCTCTCTGTTTCATGTGGGCCAATATGTTTACAAAACTAGAAAAGGAACATTCTGATTTAAAATGGTTTCTTATACAAAATATTTGTTTTGTCCAGCTGATGCTCCCTAACTAGAGAAACCTAAATATACTTCTAGCAGCTTATTAGAGGCATGGGCAACTCTCATAACTTCCACAGGGAAAAATAAGAACACACTGTATCTTTCATGGGGATTAACATATCTCTTGAAAGAGTTATCTAAAGTATGCATGATGAAAGACTTGCGCTATTGAAATCCGTGCAACAAGTGGAAGTCGTAGGCAACAGTTATTGTTGGAGAGCAGAATGCTGCTATACTATTGTCAACATCTCACAACAATCCATTGGAATTCTGGAAATTTCATTCAAGTCTAGAGCAGCTGAAGAGTTCAAGATTTATTTTTTGAGTACAAGTTAGCACTGCTAGAAATTTTTCCACCTTAGATATAATCAACTCAAAGAAAATTCTGTACTGCTAGAAATTTTCCACTAAATCAAATACAACTCAAGGAAAACTTTTCATTTCCAAATTTCAACTCAAGGTCATAAGTCATATACGATTCATTTTATTGAATTGCCAAACTTCATGTTTTCTCCCCACCCAATGATGTGTGGTTCAGACTTCAGAGGCTATTATACAAAAGCAAATCTAACCTCTCATGTATCACTTTTCTTAGAATATAATCTAACCTCATCCAATTAGTAAATTATGTAGTACTCTCTGGCACTATAAGTTAGTTTTAGAAAAGCAACTTTCCTCACAGCCAATTAAAAAAATTAAAGCTTGCTTATGGTTGTTGCAGTTGCTTGTTCCAAACTCTGCAAACATCCCTTGGTTGCTATATTTGAAAAATGTTTTCTACTTCTTTTGGTACTAAATCGGAAAAGGTAACTCGGAAAAGGAAAAAAGACATCTCTGTTGCACTTAATAATTCTTTCAGAGCATCAAGTGTTGCCTCCATCTGCAATTAGCCAAAGCATCAAATGGGGGTCCTTTCAACCAAAAAGAAAAAACAAAACAGCCATAGATCATGGCTAATACGGCTTAACACTAACAAGACACTACAAGTCTGTTGCGCTTGATAATACAGGTTCAAGAAGCATAATCCCATGTAACCCTCCTTACTATTAATCCCTTCACTACCAGTGAATGCGATACCTTGAAGTAGCTTCATCTCTTTTTTATTCCTCCTCAATCTCAGACTCTAACTTTCCTCTCATTTCACCTCTTTAAATCCAAATAAAAAGAGCAACACTTCATGACATAGAACAAGACGACTTAGATCATGATGACCTTTCTGCAGTCCCATAGCTCCCAAATTCCAACATTCAAGACATTGGTTCACAATACAACAAAGATGGGTTCTAATCCAATACAAATAGGTGTCTATCAGTAGAATTCAGCTAATGAATTGTGAGTAAAAAGCGACAAGCTAAACATAAAGTCTCAATCTTGAAATTCAGAAAGGGCACAAAAACTAACACCATGTAGCTCATCATTCATCATCATCATCACAGCTACCCTTTACTTGAATCACAAAAACACACAAAAAATTCCCACCATTCATTGAAAAATCTAAACTTTTATCACATAGAAGCAAAGCAGCAAAACAGAAAAGAAATTTACACTCACGCCGTCCCGTTTGCTCTTCCGTTTATCACATGTAATAGGTGTAGAATGAATTGAAGCAAAATGGGTCTTTGTAGTTATTGATTGTGATAAATCTGGTACCAATGAATTCTTGAGAATCAACACGTTTCTCCATCTGGGTATTTGCATAATTAAAGAAAAATAGACAACTCTCTGACCGAAAACAAGAATTCAATACTTTTCTAAATCTTATTTGTAGCTTTGTTGTGCAGAGGAAAGTGTTGCTCTTTTGGCACGCAGAAAGAATCAGGAGAGAGAGAGAGAGTTTGTGGCCAGTGACGAAGGAGGGAAGTGAGGGTTTATTTTCCTCTGTGTGTAGTTTAGGGTTAAGGTGTTCTTACCACAGTTAAAATAAAACTTGGACCGGCTCGGTATGTTAACAGACAGGTTGACCCGATCAATACTACATTAAAAAAAAAAAAAAACATAAATTAATTCAGAGCTGTACAATTAAAGAAATAAGTGGAGATACATAGTCTCAAATAGAAAAATAAAAATAATTTTTTTTATTAATAAAAACAGAGAAATGGATACTCTAATATAAAAAATAAAAGTAAAAACACTTGATTAAAGGTTTGTATAAGTACATGCATTAAGTTTTTTCTTTTAAGAAATACAAACGGGAATATAAATTTTTAATTTTTTTTATCTTTCTAAACAAGAAATATATAGAAAAAACACGACTCATGTTCAGTCCGCACAACATTGTTCCAAACTTAATTGCAGTATAAATCCCAACTGATAATGTTCTTGAAGGATTTGGTGCAGCCCAATAGCTTTTCATTGGGCACATCTAGCTCAACAATGGAGTCCTTTCCCCTAAATAAATGTAGTTTCATGTTAACAGACCCAGAAGAAAGTAGTGGTGGAAATGATAACGAGGGAAGCCACAAGGCCTCACCATATGAAATCATCATAGCTCAATCTTTATCAAATTACTATACGACTTAATTTAGCTCCTTAATTCACAATTTCAAGTACAAAAACACCTGCTTTTTTTTTTCTCGGCAATTAATTAGGTAATTCCACGTTCATTGCATGTGTTCATAAAGGTTAAATATTAATTTGTAAGAACACTTTTGCATTACATATATGACCCACCTTATATTAAACTCGGTCCAATTCGTATTTTACATTAAAGTTTTTGTGATTTATATTATCATAAGTTTATAAGATTAAATGGACATTGCTTTTTCTTACCCTACACCTTTACATTGCTGAGGAGAAATGCGTGCATCATTACTTGGTATACATCTAAGTAATTAAATGGATGAAACCTAGCTGGAACTAATTGATGATACGGGTTAAATGTTAAATTTAATTAAATAATAAGAGGATTCCTGGTGTTCATCAGAATAAAATAAATGCATGTATGTGCACAAGGAAAAAGACAATAGTTTTGGCAATCAATTATAGAATTTAGACTCTGGAAAAGATACAAACAAAATATCGAGGCAGTTTTTCTATGTCAAGATTAAAAATCTCTTGTTTTCATTTTGTTTAAACTTTAAACCAGGTGAAAAAAAAAAATTAAATAACTAACTAACTAAATCAAGAAAGAAAAAAAATTAATAAAAAAACCAAATAGATCAATCAGAAAATTTTAAAAAAATTGGTCTAGTTTGGTTTTGGTTTCAAAATTATGAAACCGATTGAACTGAATCGAACCAAAATGATTCAACCAAAATAAAACTCTACTATAAAAAGAAAACAAGTATAAAACCAATTGAACCGAATCGAACCAAAATGATGCAACCAAAATAAAACTCTACTATAAAAAGAAAACAAGTATAAAACCAATTGAACCGAATCGAACCAAAATGATGCAACCAAAATAAAACTCTACTATAAAAAAAAAAACAAGTATAAAAACTTCTCTTCTCTCCCCATCCACAAACCCTAACTCTCAAATCATTCAAAGACACCCCTCTCACGATCTCCCTCCATTAAAACATCTCCTTCACCACAAATCAGCCAAACCAACTTCCATTATAGGATAACAACTTCTCTTTTCTCCTCATATGCACAAAAACCTAACTCCCAAATAGTTCAAATGTAAAGTTAGTTGGGCATTAATTGGTGTTGCCTAAGTCAACAATGTTAGGCACCAATTCAGTGCTACTTGCAGCACCAATTCAGTTAATGCCTCGTGTCTTTTGCAAGACAAAGGCATGGATGCTTGTCTATAAATAGGCAATGCATTCAAGCCTTAAGATGCATCACAAGAGAGAAATAAGAGGAGAGTAAAAGGAAAGTGATCTCACAAAGTTGTGAGGAATCTGCGAGAGAGTAAGTGAGGTATTTTCTTCTATTAATAGAGAGATTCCTAACTGTTCTCCTATTAGTAGAGAAAGATTGTATTTCTCACATTACTTAGTAAAATTCTTCTATACTTACCCGTGAATGTAGCTAAATTTGGGTGAATCATATAAATTCTTGTGTCTCATTTCTCATTTTATCATGTCCCTTGCTTTTTGTCTTGTTGGGTTTGCATGCCAATATCCTAACAATGGTATTACAGACTTTGGGTTGGTGTTGTTAACACACAAAAGCTATTCGTGTATACGGTTACTATTCACGTCTATGATACTATTAATCCATACGATACTGTTCACATACATTACTGATGGCATATAAAGAAAGTCAGTGCGGTGACTAAATACAACTTAGGAAGTTCTGTCTAAGGAGACTAGGTTTTAAGCGGGACCATTTGTGACCCCTTCAATCTTTCATGGGAACTTACTTAATGAAGTATTATTCACACGATATTATTTTTGTATATGTTACAGATCAATGAAACAGTGATGGCTAAATAGATCACAGTGAATAAAATGGCAGTAAAGTAAGAGATTGAGAGGTTCAAGGGGAGTAATTTCTCACTGTCGAAAATGAGAATCAAGACAATCTTAAGAAAAAACAATTGCTTGACAGCAATTGGAGATAGACCTGCGAAGATTACTGATGATGCAAAATAGAATGAGATGGATGGCAATGCCATTGCTAACATATATTTAGCATTAGCCGATGAAGTATTATCAAGTGTGGTGGATAAGAAAACAGCTAAGGAGATATGAGATACTCTGATAAAGTTGTACGAGTCCAAGTTTTTGTACAATAAGATTTTCTTAAAGCGGAGACTTTATACCCTTTGAATGGCAAAAATCACATTGGTAATTGACCACATCAACACAATAAGAACTATATTTTCACAACTCACTATGTTGGGTCAACAAATAAAGGAAAATGAATGTGCAAAGCTTCTACTTAAAACTCTTCCTGATTCGTATGATCAACTCATTATCAACTTAACCAATAATATCCTCTCAGACTATTTAGTCTTCAATGATATTGCAGTCGCAATCTTGGAAGAAGAAAATAGGCGCAAAAATAAAGAAGACAGAAATAGTTCAAACTAAGTAGAGGCATTGTTGATGTTAAGAGAAAAATCAATGGAATGTGGCTCTAGTGGGAGTCAAATGCAAGGGAGGTCCAAATCAAGAAATAAAAAGACTGTGAAATGCTACAACTGTAGCAGAAAAGGGCACTTCAAAAGGGATTGTTGGTTTAAAAATGGTATAGAGAACACTGCAGAGTTATCAAAACCTTAAGGATGTGTTGCAAACACCTCAAAAAGATAGGGAGGTTTTATATAATGAAGTAGCGACAATCTCTATAGATAGATAAGAGCTCATTGAGGTTTGGTTAATGGATTTAAAAGCAACATAATATATGACTCCCCATCGAGATTGGTTCCATATATATGAACCCATCTTTGAAGGCTTAGTGTTCATGGGTAATGATTAGGCTTTAGAGATTGTTAGAATTGACACCATCAAATTGAAGATGTATGATGGGTCAATTCATATTATTTTAAAAGTACAACATGTGAAAGGCTTAAAGAAGAATCTTTTATTCGTGGGACAATTTGATAGTTTTAGTTGTAAGATTCGAACAAATAATGGAATTGTGAAAATTGTCAAAGGAGCGCTGATGATTTTAAAGGCAAGAAGGATAGTTGTAAACTTGTTTGTATTAATGAGAGAAACACATCATGAGACAGGGACGTCAATCGCATCAGCCAGTCCTGCAGAAGAGAAAACGATGATGTGGCATAAAACACTAGGCCACATGTCAGAGAAAGGTTTGAAAATTCTCTCTGATTAGAAGTTACTATCTGGGCTTACGAAGGTTACTCTACCTTTTTGTGAGCACTGTGTTACAAGTAAACAACATAGGTTGAAGTTTGACAAATCAATAACTAAGAGCAAATGCATCTTAGACCTGATTCAATCTGATGTTTGACAAGCACTTGTTGTATCATTGGGAGGAGCAAGATACCTTGTATCATTTATAGATGACTTCTACAGGAGATGTTAAGTGTATCCAATTAAAAAAAAGGAAGATGTGCTCGCAATCTTTAAAACTTTCAAAGCATGGGTAGAACTTGAATCTGAAAAGAAGATCAAGTGTTTGAGGACTAACAATGGAGGACCAGTGATGAATTTGATAACTTATGTCAACATAAAGGTATCAAAAGACAGTTCACAACAGCATACACTCCACAATAAAATGAAGTGGCAGAGCGGATGAATAGAACTTTATTAGAAAGAACAAGAGCAAAGTTGAAGGCTACAAGTCTAGGAAAGCCATTATATGCAGAAGTAGTAAAAAATGCTTGTTATGTGATAAATCAATCTCCATCAACTGCAATTGATCTGAAGACATCGATGGAGATGTGGTCTGAAAAACCAACTGATTATTCTTAGTTGCATACATTTGGAAGTCTTGTATACGTGATGTACAATACTCAAGAAGTTCGCAAGCTGGATTCAAAATCCAGAAAATGTGTATTCTTGAGATATGCTAATGGAGTGAAGGGGTATTGTTTATGGGATCCCATTGCCTATAAGTTAGTCATCAGCAGATATGTCATATTTGCAGAATGTAAAAGGTAAATGGAAGAAAATACTAGCATTTTAAAGGAGACTACAACAATCCAGATGGAAAATACTCAAAATCATACTTCTTCCGAAGCTATACTAGAGCATGAAAAATAAGAACATATAGAGTCTGAAACTCCTAAAGTTCGACGGTCAACTTGTGAAAGAAGACAGCCGGCCTGACACTCAGAATATGTTACTAAGAGCAACATTGCATACTATCTTCTAACATAGGATGAAGAGCCATCAACTTTCCATGAGGCTATAAAAGGCACAAATGTATCTATATGGATGACAATAATGTAAGAGGAGATTGAAGCTCTACATAAGAATAACACTTGGGATCTTGTTCCGCTACCACAAGAAAGGAAGGCCATTGGCAACAAATGGTTTTATAAGATAAAACGTGATGATAATGATCAAGTGGAGCGATATCGTGCAAGATTTGTGGTGAAAGGATATGCTCAGAAAGAAAGAATAGACTTCAATGAAATATTTTCTCTAGTGGTACGACTTACTACAATTAGAGTAGTCTTGGCGATGTGTGCTTTATTTGATCTTTACTTGGAACAGTTAGATGTGAAAACTGCATTTCTTCATGAAAAACTTGAAGAAGAAATTTATATGCTCCAACCAAAAGGTTTTGCTAAAACAGGTAAAGAGAACTTAGTTTGCAGGTTGAACAAATCTCTATATGGTCTCAAACAAGCGCCAAGGTGTTAGAACAAGATATTTGATTCCTTATAATTAGCCTTGGGTACAACAGACTCAGTTTAGACCATTGTACGTATTACAAGAGGTTTGAAGAAGATGATGATTTCATCATTCTGTTGTTGTACATGGATGACATGTTGGTAATAGGCCCCAACAAAGATCGAGTCTAAGAATTGAAGGCACCGTTGGCTAGGAAGTTTGATATGAAAGACTTGAGACTAACAAACAAGATTCTAAGAATGCAAATTCACCGAGATAGAAGTAAGAGGAAGAATTGGCTTTCTTAGAAGAATTATTTGAAGAAAATCTTGCGACGCTTCAACATGTAAGATTATAAGCCAATTTCCACCCCACTTCCTATTAACTTCAAATTATCCTCAAGTATGTCTACTAGCAATGAAGTAGAGAGGATGGGGATGTCTCGAGTAACGTATGCATCGGTAGTGGAAAGTTTAATGTTTGCCATGATATGTACAAGACCAGACATTGCACAAACAGTGAGAGCAGTTAGTCGATACATGGCAAATCCTGGTAAAGAGCATTGAAATACTATTAAGATGATCTTGAGATACATCAAAGGTACCTAAGATGCCACATTATGTTATGGAGGATCAAAATCTACTGTTAGAGGTTATGTTGATTTAGATTTTATTGATGACCTTGAGAAAAGAAAATCCACTTAGGCTATGTGTTCACAATTATAGGAGGAGCTGTGAGCTGGGTCTCTAAACTTCAGACTATTGTAACGTTATCTATAACAGAAGTTGAGTACATGGTAACTATACAAGCTTGTAAAGAAGCAATATGGATGAGGAAACTTATGGGGAAGCTCGAGCACAAACAAGAGAAGATTCATTTGTATTGTGATAGTCAGAGTGCCTTGCATATTGTAAGGAATCCAGCGTTTCATTCAAGAACAAAACATATAGATGTTCAGTATCACTTTATTCGTGAAGTGGTGGAAGTTGAAAGTGTGGATTTTCAGAAGATTCACACTAAGAAAAACCTAGCAGATGCTTTGACCAAACCAGTCAACACTGACAAGTACATATGGTGTAAATCCTCTTATGGCCTATTAGAAACACAAGTACCATGAAGATGACAAGTATAAAAGGATAGAAGAATCACAGATGATCAAGTGTGAAGACTTGATTAAATCATCAAAGTCTTCAAGTGAGATAATGTAAAGTCAGCTGGGCTTTAATTGGTGCTGCCTAAGTCAACAATGTTAGGCACCGATTCGGTGCTACTTGCAGCACCAATTAATGCCTCATGTCTTTTGCAAGACAAAGACATGGATGCCTGCCTATAAATAGGCAATGCATTCAAGCCTTAAGATGCACCACAGGAGAGAAATAAAAGGAGAGTAAAAAGAAAAGTGATCCCATAAAGTTGTGAGGAATCTGTGAGAGTAAGTGAGGTATTTTCTTCTATTAATAGAGAGATTTCTAATTGTTCTCCTATTACTAGAGAGAGATTGTAATTCTCACATTACTTAATAAAATCCTTCTATACTTATCTGTGGATGTAGCTACATTTAGGTGAACCACGTAAATTCGTGTCTCATTTCTCATTTAATTATGTCCTCTGTCTTTTGTCTTGTCGGGTTTGCATGCCAGTATCTTAACATCAAAGTCACCACTCTCGATCTCCCTGTGCTTTGCCTCTCTTGGTATCCCTGCTCTTTGTTAATCTCTATTCACAAAACCCAACAACATAGCCTCGAGCTATTCTTCTCCACATTCTCAGTCGAACACAGCACCTTAAGTCCTCACAAATCAACCATTGTGGATCTCCCTCCATGAAACCAATTTTAAGATGATTGTGGTTTGATTTTGGAAAATTCATTCATCAAAGTTTTCAATTTATTGTTTTTTTAGATTGTACAAATTGGACAATTGGATTTAGCCATAAAAAACCCAATAAATCCCATATATATAGGTCTTGCTAGCTTTTGTCTTTAAAAAATGAATCGTACCAAACCGAAATTGATCGGTTCGAACCAATTTTCGGTTGTTCCAGCTCTGAATATATATATAAAAAAAATCAGTTTGGTTCACTTTTTATCAAAAAGTAAACCAAACAAAAAATGTCCACTCCTAATTTAAACAACCCATCTACAATTGATTTTTTTTCATTCAAAGTTAAAAAATATCCTGAGATAGTTTATAGTTCATTCAAGAACAAATTATTTTTTTTTGAATGATTTTAAATGTATATTCTTTACATGAACTTGGTATATTTAAAAACAAAATTAATAATTTTTTGAAGTACTAATTTCAAAACCCAAACTTAAAAAAAAAAAACTTTCCTGATCTTTACCTTAGTGGGATTAATTTCAAGACCTTTTAAAACCAGCATTGTAAATTACAACTCACCTTCGGCAAGTGTAAGAATTAAATCAGTTTAAATGCCCAAAAGTGCAAGAATTAAATTAATTTAAGTAAACTAATAAACGATATATTTGGAGTTACGATCCAAGCAATTCCAAAGTGCGGTCATGTCATGTGTGGAGATGAAAACATCACCTCCATTGTCTTGAAGCTTTCTCTCGTTACTTGTTTTCTCGTTTAATAAACTGTGATGGACCCAAAGAGCAAGCTATGATTGCTAGGAAGCATATTCTAGGGACACCATTAATCTCAAACCTTGCAATATACTTCTTATATTTTTCTATAATGGCCAGCACGATCAAATTACTTGGGCACCACAACTTCCCTAGCTAAGCATACATCTATGCATGAAATAGTCCCCTCTCTCTCTCTCTCTCTCTCTCTCTCTCTCTCTCTCTGCCTCTCTCCCCCCCCCCCTCTCTCTCTCTCTCTCTCTATATATATATATATATATATATATATTTGCAATAGAAACCATGTTTTATAAAATTATGAATTTTTTTGGGTAAATTCTTTTTTATATTTTTGAATTATTTTGATATGTTAATGTTAAAAATAAATTTTAAAAAATAAAAAAAATATTATTTTCAAGCATTAAAAAATACTTAAAAAATTAACTATTATCACAATATTAAATACTTTTATAATCTATCAGGCAGCCCCGGAACTGAACAGCTTTGTCTAGATTCTGGCTTTCTCTAGATTCTTCCACATCTCATATTCTCCAAGAAAATGAATAATGTGCCCTCCTCTTGCTACTAATTTGATTAAGATATGCTAATCT